>Ga0224723_1000309_pt1 | contig 34501 bp, 28 predicted proteins | sample Balambano_FR2_Me_FD_161647 | JGI IMG/M metagenome (GOLD analysis project Ga0224723, IMG submission 161647) | Freshwater sediment microbial communities from Lake Towuti, South Sulawesi, Indonesia - Balambano_FR2_MetaG | ecosystem: Environmental > Aquatic > Freshwater > Lake > Sediment | place... | reverse complement strand
CAATTATGATGATGGCAGCGGTAGGCGCATCGGCGCGAAGGATGTCACCGTCACCAATGTGACGTGTGAGGACGGCAGCGTGAGCGCCAGTATCAGCGCCAACGCCAGCGGCGCGAAACTGACGTTCACCAACACGAGCAACAATGAAGCGATCATCGTCACCTGTGAGGTGCGCGGGCGCAAGATTGTGGACAATGGCGAGATGGAAGCCACCGCGGTGGACACCGCCAGCGTAAACGGTTACGGAAGGCGAACGCTGCGGATCAATCTGCCGTCGGTGGATAAGCTGACCGAAGCGCAGACGATCGCCGGGCATGAGTTGTGGGTGCGCTCGCAACCACGCGGCATCGCCCAAAGCCTGACGGTACAAAGTCACGGGCTGAATGGTGGCGGACAGCACAACGCGCAGTTGGGCTTGAGTTTAGGCAACCGGATCCGTGTGACGGAAACGCAGAGCGGGCATGATGCCGACTACTTCGTGATGGGCGAGGCGCACGAACTGAGCAACGGGGCGACGCTGTGGAAGACGACGTGGTATCTGGAGCCGCGCAAACCGGTGTACACCGCGCCGACGGGCTATCCGTGGATGCTCGGCGTGGAAGGACGCTCCAACCTGACCAGTTCAACCGTTGTGACATACTGAGGCACATGGGGTCATTTTTTTTGACCCCATCACAGAACGCATGTGCGGAACTGGTGACTACAACTCCAGATTTGCACAGAGGTAACCCTGCATACCGTTCAAAGTTTTCCTTGTAACGGTGAACGGTATGTAGGGTTTGTACGGTTTTCAAGGCGATTCGTTAATCAAAGGCACTTCATAGCGGCGCATCATATCCAATACATCAGCAGGTTGTACAGCATAGGTAATGCCGTCGCTGCTGCGCTTGCGCCCAGACTCGTCAATCAGGTGCAGGCGTTTGATGATGTGACCAATCCATTGGGCATCGCCCAGCTTTTCGATAGGTTGACCCAGCAGTTTGGCGACCTGTTCGCGCAGGGCTGCCGCTTTTAGCCAGACAATCTGCGTCTCGCCGCGTGTGAGAAGTTCGAGCGCCTGCAATACTGCTTCCTCGCGGTCACTCAAAGATTTGCCTTCGCTGAGCTGCTCATCAGTCTGCGCGGCATTGACAATCGTATCCAGCAAGCCTTTGACCTGTCCGTATTCCTCGAAAAATGCTGCCAATGCTACCAGCGGCGACCACAACTCGCCGGAACGATTATGCAGCGTATGCAGTTCGGGTCGGTCAAAGTAATTGCGGTAAATCGGCTGAAAAGAATGTAATGCCAGCGTATATAACCGATGGCGCAGCGGTGCACCATCAAAGTTAGGCGGAAAACACGGCATTTGCTTGTCGGTGCGGCGCATTGGGATGGCGATACAGCGCGAGGCAAGAATATCTTCCAGCCCGGCAATTGCCGCAAGGATTTTCGGTGAATACACATCGAACGCTTGTGGTTTCATATCCTCTCCAATTAGGCGGATCGCGGGCATGCCCTGCTTGTAGCCACTGTTGAGCAGCTGACGAATCTGCTGCATTCCGGGGTCTTTCGGGTTGTGGTAGCGCTCGGCTTCGTCAATCCCGACGGTGCAGCTGGTGGTGTGAATCAGCCGGAACATGCTCGGACCGGTCGGGTCAGACGTGGTGATCATGTTGAACGCCAGCGGTTGGAGGACGCGCATGACGGTACTTTTGCCGCTGTTCTTCGGACCGTTCAGCGCCAGATACGGATATGCCGGAAACATGGTGTAGAAGTACGTGCCAATTGTCCACAATGTCAGAATGCGGCTCTCGATCGGTGAGCGAAAGTCAACATACTGGGTAAACAGGTCGTGAATCGTCGTAAAGACCTGACCGGCATCGGCAATCTCGCCCTGCAAAAAGCGCTGAATGTCGGCATAGCGCCAACGCATGAGGAATTCACTGCCTTCAGGGAGAACCCGTAACGCGATTTCCTTGCCGTTAAGTCCGATAATCTGTTCATCGTTCAACCGTCGCAGTTCACGTGACGACGTGACCAGATAGGGTTGTATGAGGAGCTTCTTGTCCTTCGTGCGCTCGACGACGGCGACAGTGACGAGCGCCACATCACGCTGAAAACCGAGCGCTGGCGAGAGCAGCGGAATGTCATCACCGAGGATCTGCGGCATGTCGTCCTCATCCTCTTTCTGCTGGTGTTTCTTCGCTGCCCGCAGCAGATCATTGAACGCACGTCCCTTGACACCGTGCTTCGCCAGCGCTGCCCGAAACTCGCTCAATTCCATCTCATCCAGGTCAACCGCATAGGTGAATAGCTCACGCAGTCCGTCCCTGCGCTCCAGACCAATGAGCAATGCGACTCGCTCGATCTCGGTTTGGAGCCACGTCTTGGACTGGTTCAGGACACTTTGTACTTTTTCCTCATCTGCACCCTGCACGAGCCAATCGTTAGCATCCTTGATACCGTCGGGCAGGCGCGGCAGCACAGCACAATTACCGAGTCGTCGGGCGATGTCGCGGCTTTTCACTAGCGCTTCCGGCGTGTTGTCGAGTGCAACGAAGATACGACGGTGATGACGCAAGCTGTCGAGCAGCTCATCCGAAATGTGCATTCCGGCGATGGCGACGGCGGGCAAATCCCATTGTCCAAAGGTGGTCGCATCCGCCTGACCTTCGACCAACACAACCTGATCGGCAGCGGCTGTGTAGAGGTGATTATAGTAGGGCTGGCGTTCGCCGAGGATTTCACGCGAGGGATTGTAGTGCCGCTTTCCTTCAGTCGAGCGTCCGCTCAGGTATGTCAGCCGTCCTTGCTCCAGATGAACATAAACCAGCATTCCCGGCGGGAAGCGCTGGACGACGCTGCGCCATTTCTCGGACAGGTTGAGTTCAGCCAGAAGTGAGCGCTTATCTGACGGCATGAAACCCAGTCGTGCCGCTTTGACGGTTGCCAAATCCCAGCCACGAGTCTTCGTGACGTAATCAAGCGCAGTGGATGCGTTGAGCAGAACACCATGAAGCCGCTGGACAAGCTGGCGTTCTGCCCAGTCATACGACTGGCGATAATCCTCGTTTTTGTCAATTTCGATACCGGCACGGTTCGCCAGAAAGTAGACCGCTTCAAAGAACATCAGGGGATCGTGATTGTTCCAGCGATTGTCGTAGCCGAGCAGATGACGTCCAGCGAAGTCGAAAACATCACCGTACTCGCCGTGCGAATTCCAGTAGTAGAGTCCGTTCTGCGGCGTGACGACTAGGCTATCATGCTCAACGCCAACGAAGCGGCTATGCGAACGTCGCAGCCGAAACTTTTCTTCAACAATCGTTTCAATCGGGTTTGCGGAGCGAATCTGCTCCAGATTTATACTCATGAGGGTTGTCTCCAGGCAGTGTTGAACGAAGCCAGTGTCGAAATGACACGGCGAAATGAAAAACTTCAGTTGCGGCTGGGGACAAACTGCGATACAATGTGGGTGTTCAGTTCACATATGTATCACAGTCTGTCGCCCACCCGCCCAAAGCAGTGGGCTTTTTGTTGCCTATGGTGGTGCGCGGATGTTCATCATCGGCTCACTCTTCGAAATTGTTCACTCGTGTGAACAATTTCAATCACCTAGTAGGTATTGTTCGGTTTCGGTGAGCAACTTGTGCATTGCCTGCAACCGGGCGCGGGCAATACTCGCATCCCCTTCCTGGTGCATGAGCGCTCGCGCTAATTCTTGTGGTGTCATGCTGCTGACTCGCTGTGTCGCTTTCGCCACTTTCCGTGCAGACGAGGAAATCACTTCCACCTCATCCTGAACGGAATTAAGTCCCTCACCTTCGCACAACTCCTTTACCTGTTTGGCTGATAGCTTGAAGTCAATGACCTGGCGCAAGATTTCAGCGTGGTATTCCGGCGCGACGTTGGTCACGTAGCGGAGGCGTCCTTCTTCAATCGCGTGACGATCTGCCAATTCCAGCGCTTCATCGGACAATCGCAGCAATCCTTTGATATAGCTAAACTGCCCACGTTGTATTCCACCCATTGCACTCAGCACGGCGTCGGTGTATTCGCGCTTGCCTCGCAGATCGAGGTCGAGCGCCTGACGGTAGAAGTCGTTGTTGACGGCATAAGCGGGAATTTCATAGCCATGAACCGTGAGCAACAGCAGCGCCGCCTGTCGCGCCAGCGCGATTGCTGTTAAGCCGGATCGTGCGGTGTTTTCCTTTGCCTGCCGAAACACGGATGAACGCTCCGCGAGGATGACGATGCACGGGATCATGCCATCGCCGGAATACTCAGGGATAAAATCGCGCAAAAGCCACGTCGCCCAATAGCGTCGTTCACCGGTCTCGATGCGAAACAGCCGCATCACGCCCTCCGAGGCATCCACTACCGTCAGCGGGTTGACCTGCCCATCGTCGCGTATCGTTACCGCCAGATTGACTAGGTCACGCAGCAGCGTTTCTTCCGGTGACAGCTTAATCGCTATATCATCCACATCCTCTGCGTCGTCGTCAGCATTCGGCAGTAGTTCGAGGACACTGTGAAAGGGGTGTCCGCGCTGGCGGGCGGCGATCTGCGCCGTCTGCACCAATTCACGGAGCGCCTGCGTCGGTGTGGCACGGTTGCTATGAAAGGCATGGTGAATGTGTTCAGGCAGTACGCGGCGTGGCTGCACCGGGTCGGGTCGCACCATCTCCAGCAGGATGCGCTCCACGCGAATGATGTTTTCGGGTTGAAACACACCGTTCTCGCCGAAGTAGTCGGCGGTGACCGACGCAAGCAAGTTATCCACACGCTTTAAGTCGTTCTTCGCCATCATTCACCGCCTGCGACAGCATAGCGCGTCAGCGTGGACACAATCTGAGCATAGGCTTTGCTGGCAGAGGCAGACGGCGCGTAACTGAGTACGCTTTGATGGTGATGATGGGCATAACTCACTGCTTCGTTATGAGGAATGACGCCCAACAGCAACTTGCCCAGCACAGGATGCGCTTTCAGCTCGCTGAGCAGGTGATTGTGTCCGCGAATGCGTCCGTCCATCTTGGTGACCAGCACGCCGCTTATACGCAGATCCGGATGGCGCCAGCCGTCGCGGATGTCGTTGATCTTCTCGATCACGCTCATGAGCCCGACGGTTTCGAGGTAGCGCGGCTCCACTGGCACAATCGCGTCGGTGGCAGCAAGCAGGGCCATCTCGGTCAGCAATGAGAATGATGGGTGGGTGTCAATGATGACCGCCGCGTACTGATTGGCGATCTTGCCCAGCGGATCAGCCAGGCGGTATGGCGCACCAGCGCCCCCCATCAACTCACGCTCAGCGCCTTCGAGCATCGGTGAGGCGGGCAGGACATGCAGGTCGTCGTCCCATTCTGACGCAACGATGCTGTCCAGAAGTGCTTCCGGCGCGGACTGGCGGTCTGCCATCAGCACAGTGTACAGGCTGTTGCCAGCGCCGTAGTCCTTGCGACCGGTGGTGACAAGCGTCGCGTGCGCCTGACTGTCGGTGTCAATCAGCAGCACACGCGGATTGGGTACACCCGCGTGTTTCAGGATACGGACAATGCCGTAGGAAATGTTGCTGGCGGAAGTTGTCTTCCCGACGCCTCCCTTGTGGGCGGTGAACACGAAAATATGAGTCATTGCCAGTTCCTCCGAAAACCCAACGAACCATCAAAATCGCTGTGGCTGGCAAAGACTCTAGGGAGGTGCGATACACTCTCAGCGGGAGCTTTGCTGGCGTAGGCAGCGAGCTTCAAGGCGATTGGGGGAGAGACACAATCTCCCCCAATCCCCGAATAGCTATTTCCGATGAGAGGGTCTTAATTGCCTTAATTTGAGGAAAGGCTATGCTTTGAGTGAATTCGACGGCTTGTTCAGAGAAGATATAAGGTTCGAGTCGTGTCCGATACTGCCCACTCTATAAGACACAACTCGAACATCCGCTTTCACCGGCGGATGTTTGATTCTCAGCCAAGATTGCCGCAGCAATTTCACCGCTTGAGGTCACCTTATCTGACACGTCGTTCAAATAGGCGAACGGCGGAAGCAATCCACGTCGCTGGCGCTTATTTTGCAGCAACAAATCCCACGCCAGTCTCCAGATCGGCACCCGCTCCGGATCAAGCGCAACAGCCCGGTGAACCTGAATACCGTCTGTTACGGCTCAAAGAACACAGTTTCGTCAGCGCCCTGCAAATGAATATTCAGGCAGTAGGTCGGCAAATCGTCCCCCGGTTGGCGCTGCGCGATCAGGGTGGTGCGGCGCTCTACCTCGATCAGATTGAGAATTGGGTCGCTGGCATTTGCAGCGGCTTCATCCGAAAAATACAGGCGGGTGTAGGCGTGCGTCAGCATCCCGCGTGCGAACAGACGCACGTTGATATGGGGAGCCTGCTTGCGGGCGGACTCATAGTCTACACATCCCGGCTTGATCGTCTTGAACAAGAACCCGCTGCCTGTCGTCGCGGAACGCCCAAAATGACGGAAATTCGGGTCTGCCTGCATATAGTCAGGGTCAGACGGATGGTTGAAATGTCCGCTTGCATCCGCCTGCCATATCTCCAACAGCGCATCCGGGATCGGCACGCCGTCACCGTCAATCACCTGCCCCGTGATGAATATGCGTTGACCCCGCGTCTCATCAGTCACTAAAATATGCTGATCCTTACGACTGAACAATCCGAAGTGAAAGAACGGACCAACCGTTTGCGAAGGCGTTTGCGGTAAGTGCTGTGACTGCATCGTTAAGCCTCCTTCGTTTCAAACGGCGTCATATGGCTGCCGTTCAGTACGATGTCGAAGCGATAACCCAATGCCCATTCCGGCTGTGTGATGTCATGGTCATACGCGGCGATTAGGCTGGCACGTCCGTTCGCATCCGGGATGCCGTTGTAAATCGGGTCAAATGCCAGCAGCGGATCGCCGGGGAAATACATCTGTGTGACCAAACGCGAGATGAACGCCCGCCCGAAGACTGAAAAATGAATGTGCGGCGGTCGCCATGCGTTGGAGTGGTTGCGCCAGGGATATGCGCCGGGGCGAATGCTGGTGAACCGGTATTCACCGTTCGTGTCGGTCACAATACGCCCCGCGCCACCAAAGTTCGGGTCAAGTGGTGCGTCATGCTGATCCAGTTTGTGAATGTAGCGCCCGGCGGCGTTTGCCTGCCAGATTTCGACCAGCACATTTGGGATCGGTCGCCTGAATTCGTCCAGAATTCGCCCGGTCACGATGATACGTTCGCCAAGGGGTTCACCATTGACGACCGCATTTTTGGTCAGATCATGATCCAACTCGCCGATGTCATCATGCCCGAACACGGGCGCCGTGAGTTCACTCAAGGTCTGCGGAGAGATTACGAGCGGCTTCTGTGGGGCACGCTTGACTGTTGATTTGTAATCAGGGTAGAGATATGGCGGGTGAACAGTTCTGTCCAGCGAAGTCAAGCGTTTCTGAAGGTCACTCACGATTGATCAGCTCCTGTTTTGCCAGAGCAAATGCCCGGTTCGCCGCCGGAACCCCGGCGTAAACTGCCACTTGAAAGAAAACTTCACGCAGTTGTTCCAGCGTAACGCCTGTGTTGCGCGTCGCACGGAGGTGCATGGCAAGTTCATGCTCTTTGCCAAGTGCCGCCAGCATGGCAATCGTAAGCAGATGGCGCGTCGGACGATCAATTACGCCGCGTGCCCATACATTTCCCCACGCCACCTCCGTGATGAAGCGTTGAAACTCGCTGTCGAAGTCGGTTTTGTTCGCTTCGGCGTGATCAACATGTGTATCACCTAAAATGCTGCGGCGGAGCATCATACCGTGTGCATATCCCCCGCTGCGATCATCTCCACGGAGGAAACCCAGCAGATGATGCGCGAACGTTTCCGGTTGTTCGACCGGGGGAAGGTGTCCACACTCCGGGATGAGCATAAGGCGGCTGTCGGGGATGCTGGCGGCAAGGCGCCCGGCAGACTCAGGATTGGTCGCCATATCGTTTTCCCCGCATACAACGAATACTGGCAAACGCAGCCTGTGAACATCACCGCGCAGATCGGCATCACGCAGGGAGGCGCAGACGCCGATGTATCCTTCGACGTTCTGGCGCGAGAGCATCAGGCGAAAGCCTTCCCAGTTGGCAGGCTGCTTTTGCTTCATCTCTGGGGCGAACCAGCGTGCTAGGATGTCCGCGCTGATCGCGTCAAGCCCGCGTTCGCGCACCGCCGCGATACGGTTGTCCCAGAATTCAGGTGAGCTGATTTTCGCATCGGTGTCGCACAGGATAAGTTTGGTCACGCAGTCCGGATGATCGAGCGCGAACTGCATTGCGATCAACCCACCGACGGAAATGCCGCAGACTACCGCCTGCCTGAGTTCGAGATAGTCGAACAGTGCTTTCAGATCATCAGCATGGTCACGGATCGAGTATGGCGCGGGCGGCACGCTCGACAAGCCGTGTCCGCGTAAGTCATACCTGATGATTACGGTATGCGGCGTGAGCAGCGCCACGACTTCATCCCAGAGGCGTAAGTCGGTACCCAGCGCGTGAATCAGGATCAGCGGCTCAGCCGATCCCGCTGCACATGTGTGATAGTGGAGTATGAGTCCATCGGAGAGGGCAGCAAAAGAAGCCATGCGTTTCAATTTACGATTTAAGTTAGAATTATGCTAAAAATTTCAAGACCAAGCCATTTCAGGATGACAGAATATTTCCGACCTGACAAGCGGATTGTTCGGAATAGTCGAACATGACTGTTGTACAAGTTTACGCATGCCGATATGATGTGTGGAAAATATATTTCATTTACGGGTATCGTTTCATGCTTGGCACAATCCTTAAGGCGGGACACGTTCTAGCGCTGTTTAATGGCGAACATCCATCCTGGGGCGTCAGCGAAATTGCACAGGCGCTCGGAATCGCCAAATCAAGCGTACATGATCTGGTGGCGTCGCTAACCCTCATCGGGTTGCTGACACAGGGGGATGACGGGCGTTACAGGCTCGGCTGGAAACTGGTTGAACTGAGCGAAATCCTGTTGGAGACAACTGAGTTACGCACGGTTGCCCGCCCGATCCTTGAACGGATGAACGACACCTATCAGGAGACGATCCGCCTTGCCATCCTCGATCATGGCAAGGTCTGCTATGTGGATACCCTCGACGGTATGCAGCCTATCCGTGTCGCTGTGAGCGGTCTAGGCTCGCATCTGTACCCCCATTGCAGCAGTGTTGGCAAAGTGCTGCTCGCCCACCAGAGACGGAATATCATCGAACGCCTGATCGCGGAACAGGGTCTGCCTCGCTTCACCGACTCGACAATCACCGATGCCGATACGCTGCATACCGAACTTGAATTTACGCGCCGGCGTGGTTGGGGCATTGATAATGGCGAAATCATTGCCGATTTGCGCTGCATCGCCGCACCGATTCGCAATCATCAGGGTCGGGTGGTCGCCGCCGTGAGCATGTCTGTTCCCGCTTTTCGATTCGAGCGCTCACAGGATGCGCTCCGCAACGCGGTTATTCGGGCAGGGGAGGAAATCTCGCTGCGTCTGGGCTACCGCGCCAAGGGGGCAGCGTGACGTTTCAGTATCGTCTGCTGATCGTTGCGAGTGATGATCCGTATCCTGACTATAAATGGATGCGCGATCACGACCCCGCCCACTATTCCGAAGTCGAGGATGTATGGGTGCTCACACGCTATGCCGATGTGGTCAATGCCTTTCAAAACCACCGCATCTGGTCGTCACAGCGGCGTGGCAACCTGCTGAACGATCTTCCCGAACGCATTGGCAAAACACTTGGCACGACCGATCCGCCTAAACATACCTTCGCTCGCCGCCTTGTGAACAAAGCATTCACGCCGCGCACCATCGCTCAGCTTGAGCCGAAGATTCAGCGACTGGCTTGCATGCTGGCGGAACAAGCCCGCCAGATGGGGTCGCTGGAGTTCGTTTCGACGGTCTCAACGCCTTACAATGCGTCGCTGCTTGGGGCAATGTTTGGCGTGCCAGACGCGGATTTCATCCAACTGCGACATTGGCTTGACGATTTTTTTCTGCGCGTCCAGGTGCCGGAAGGACAGGAACCGCCGCAAAAGATCGCCATGCGTCATCTGCGCGAGTATCTCTCCGCGCTGGCGGATGACCGTCTCAAGCATCCACAGGATGACTTAATGACGGCGATGCTGAATGCCGAAGATGACAACGGACAGCGCCTGGAATATGATCAGGTCGTCGTCACGACGATGACGTTCCTCGTCGCCGGATTTGAGTCCATCAACAACCTGTTCACGAATATGACGTATGGTCTGGCGCTTCACTCGCAGGTGTATCAAATCCTCAAGGACGACCCGGCACAAATCGAGAACTTTGTCGAAGAATCGGCGCGATGGGATGCTGCCGCACAGGGATTCGTCCGCTCTCCGAATCAGGATGTGGCGTTGCACGGGAAAATTATTCCGCAGAACGCGCAGGTGTTACTGCATATTGGTGCGGCGAATCGAGATGAACGATTTTTCCACGATCCAGATACATTCGATTTGCAGCGCGATCCGCGTGGACATCTTGGCTTCGGGATGGGAATCCACTTCTGTATCGGTGCGCCGCTGGGGCGCTTGATGACGCGAACGCTGTTCCACGAACTGTTAGCGACCAGCAAACGGTGGGAGGTTGACTTGGCGACGAGCAAACGTGTGACGACACCGAACTTTCGCGGATTCAGTGTGCTTCCACTGGCGATATAAAGTGCAGAAATATATTCTGAGGGTTGAAAGCGGGAACGATGACATCTGAATACAAGCGTTGGGCTAAAGAACAATTCAAAGGTGTACAAAATCTGCTCTTTCCGTCGTTCACAGCGGATTTGTCCAAATTGGACGAGGAAGGCATCCGCCATGATGTACGCCAGACCATCGCGCACGGATTCTTTGCTACCGAACTGACGACACAGGCGGGACTCACGTTCGACGAAGCGAAGCGCTTCCTTCAAATCGTGGTGGATGAGGCGGGTGATCAACTGATGGTGTCGCCGGGGATCATCTTCGACTCGTTTGAGAAAGATATTGAATTTCTCAAGTTTGCCGAAGCGACCGGCGCGCATTTCGCACTGCTCAGCTACCCGGCGAGTTTTCACCCACGCAGTTCCCAGGAGATCATTGACCGCACGCATGAGTTGTGCGAAGCAACTTCGCTGCCGCTCGTTCTATACCCCAGTATGAAGTACAATTTCGGGCGGTTTCACCCGTCCGGCTTTCCGTTCGAGGTGATCGACGCACTGGTAGAGATTGAAAACGTCGTCTCAATCCTCGTGGCGATCACGGAACCCGCGTATATCTTCGAAGCGTTTCGTCGTTGGGGTGATCAGGTGCCGGTGCAGGTGCCGTGGGAACGGTGGGCACCGCTGCTCGTGACGGGGCATGGTCAGCAGTGGATGGGACCCGGCGCATACGAGTTAATGCAGTCTCCCGAAAAGCCGTATCTTGTAAACTATTTCAATTTACTGCTTGAGGGAAAAGTCGATCAAGCGATGGAATTATTCTGGCGGATTACCCCGGCACGCATGACGTTCGAGAACCAGTTTCTGCCAACCCAGACGCTAGGCACGTATCACTGGCCACTCCAAAAGTATTATCAATGGCTGGTCGGTGGCAACGGCGGCATGACCCGTGAACCCGTGATGAAGATGAATCAATTCCCGATGGAAGAAGCGCGAAATGCCGTGCGGGCGCTCGGCATCGAACCACGCCTGAACGACGAAGAGTTTTTTGTTGGGAGGAAACAGTACGAATTGAGACGCCGTTAGAAGTGAAATGGTAAAATGGGAGAATCCGCCTGCTTCGCCATGTCGCTTTCAACTTTTAACTAAACCTATGCTGTAGAAAGGATGTTTTATGAAAGTCGCACGTTTGATGTTGTTTGTCCTGTTCCTGCTCTCCATTGCGTCCGCATCGTTCGCGCAGTCGGATGAACCGATTCGCGTCGGTGTGATCCTTCCCCTCACTGGTGCGGCAGCCGCCGTCGGTCCCGAAGTGCAAATGGGTATTGAGTTTGCCTTCGCTCAGGTAGGCAACGAAATTGCCGGTCGCCCGGTCGAGATCATCTTTGAAGATGAAACCGATGACCCGGCGCAGGCGGTTGCCCGCGCCCGCAAGCTGGTCGAGGAAGATGGCGTGGATGTGATTATTGGTCCCCAGTTAGCGCACACCGGCGCGGCAGTCGGCGCTTACGCTGAACAGGCGGGTGTGGTGCATATTGCGCTCGGTGCGGCGGACGGACCAGAGAGCGCTCACACGTTTTATCCCGGCTCCGGGCGCGGCGACGCTTATCCGACGGGTGTTTTCGCCTATGAAGAACTGGGAGCGCGTAGCGCCGCTGTGTTATATGCCGACTACTTGTTTGGCGAGCAGAGCCGTGATGGTTTTGTTGAGGCGTTTACCGAATTGGGCGGCGAGATCCTATCTGAGCAGCCGATTGGTTTCGGCGTAGCGGATATGGCGCCGTATCTGGAAAACATTGGCGATGCCGATGTGGTCGCCGTGTTGCTCCTCAACCCGTCCGACTTCGCCTTCGTGCGCCAATACCGCGAATTTGGTTTGGATGCCCCGGTGATTTTCATCAGTAATGCGCCGCAGGAAGCGCCGCTGCTCACTGCGATGGGCGATGACGTGATCGGAATGTACGGTTCATCCTGGTATAGCCCACTGATCGACAGCGAAGAAAACGGTGCGTTCGTTGGTGCATTCATCGAAGCCTATGAACGTCCGCCAGGCATGGCAGTGCATGTCGCTTTCTCAGCGGCGTCAATGTTCATCGCGGCAGCTGAAGCGACCAGCGGCGACACCAGCCCCGAAGCGATTACCGAAGCGATCCTGGCGCTGGAAGAACTTCCCAATCCGTCGGGTGTGGTGACGATGAGCGAGGGTCGTGTTGCCATCCACCCGCAATATATCTTCCAGGCGGATCGGTTGGACGACTTCTATGTATGGGTGCCGATCCAGACCTTTGATGCGGTTGAGCCGCGCTAACCGCTGCTCTTCAATACTAGTCCCCTCTCCATAGGGCGGCTCTTTTCCCAATGGAGAGGGGGATGAAGGACTGATATGACCGCTTTACTCGACCTGCTCGTCGCGGCACGGCGCAGCGGTGAATTGGTCGCGGACGTGCCACCAGAAGTCAAACCGACAACGCTGGATGACGCCTATGCCATCGCCGATGCGCTGGCGAAGGCGTTGGAAGGTGAAACAGTCGGTTGGAAAATTGGCGCAAGTATCTCCCGCGCATGGGAACGGTTGGGTTTGCATGAACCCTTTGGTGGGCGCATCTTCGCCTCGACGGTGTACGAAAGTCCGGCATCTATCGCAGACATTCCCGGTACGCTGACTATCGGCGCGGAATTTGCCATGCGAATCGCCCGCGATTTAGGCATGAATGAAACCTTTGACAGCGACTCCATCCGCGCTGTTGTCGGTGCAGTCTACCCCGTATTGGAACTCAATCGCCCGGATTACGCCGCTCCGATGGAGGTCGGCGGTTTGAGTTTGATTGCGGATAACGGTGTCAACGTGGGCTTGGTGCGGGGAGCGCCGATGACGCCCTGGCAGCAAATTGAACTGTCGCAGGTCAAGGTTACATTTCGCGTGAACGGAGAGGAAAAAAGCAGCGGCACAGCTGCCGACATTCACTTCACTCCGTTCACAGCGCTCGCCTGGCTGGCAAACGACCGCGCCCGCCGCAGTGATCCCCTCAAAACGGGGCAGTTCGTCTCGACCGGAGATTTGATTATGAATGTCGAAGCGAACCAGGGCGATCATGTCGCCGCCGATTTTGGATCGTTCGGGATTGTCGAACTGCACCTGTGACGATCTGCTCGAACCGCGTTAGAGTGAAAAAAATGCGCCCCACCTTTGAGGAACAGAATGCCTATTCTTCAAGACCGTATTGAAGCCAAATGGATTGATACCTTCGTTCACGAATTTGAACTGTGCGCGGTCAACGCTGGTGATGCCGTCGCCATTCTTTCGGAGACGCAATCACGCCCCCTCAATGGTCATCTTGCGGAACTGGCGCTTCTACGAATGGGTGCGAAACCGTTTCATTTGATCGTACCGACCCCGCCGCAGTTTGCGCCCGTGCCGGTGCGGTCAAGCGGATATTCGTTCGCCATCGAGGGACTGGGGCATGTGATCAGTGCGCTTGCTTCGGTGCCGTTTGTGGCAGATTGCACCGTTGAAGGCTGCGTACATTCGCCTGCCGCACTGGAAGTGCGTAGAAACGGCACACGCATGTTGTACATCAGCAATGATCACCCCGAATCGCTTGAACGCACGCGATCCGATGCCAGCATGAAGGCACGCATTATGAAAGGGCGTGCGCTGATGCAGAACGCTCGCCTGATGCGCGTTACGTCGGAAGCGGGGACGGATCTGCACGTCGATCTCACTGGCGCGATGATCGGCGGGAATTTTGGCTTTGTCGAACAACCTGGTGGATGGGCAAGTTTCCCCGGCGGCATTCAGAGCTGCTTTCCCAAAGCTGGAACGGTGAACGGTCAGGTGGTGATGAATACGGGCGACATGAACTTCACGTTCAAGCGCTACGTGGAAAGCCCACTTACGCTGATCATCGAGAACGATTTTGTCACCGATGTACGCGGCGGCTGGGATGCCGAATTTCTGCGTACATACTTCGCCGCATGGAATGATGCGAACGCCTATGCCACCTCTCATGTCAGTTGGGGCATGAATCTTGGTGCGCGATGGGAAGCCATGATGCACTACGACAAGGGCGATACCAATGCGACCGAAGGGCGTGCCGTTGCCGGACAGTTTCTCTACTCGACCGGACCAAACCCCGCCGCCGGGCGACATTCCAATTGTCACTTCGACTTGACGATGCGTGCCTGCACGATCAAGCTGGATGATCAAATCGTGGTTGATAACGGCAGCTTAAGCGAGATACTGCGATGATCCGTACCGACCTGATCCCCCCACATCCGCATATCGCCGTTGATGTATGCGGCGCGGGTGAACTCGTCCTTTTTCTACACGGGATCGGTGGCAACCGGACGAACTGGCGCGATCAAATGACGGTCATAGGGGAACACTTTCTCGCGGCTGCGTGGGACGTGCGTGGGTATGGATTGAGCGAGGATTATGACGGCTCCGCCCATTTTTGCGACTTCAGCGCTGATGTGATCCGCGTGCTTGACCACTATGGCGCAGCGCAGGCGCATCTTGTCGGGCTGTCGATGGGTGGACGGATCGCCTTTGATTTTTACGGACGGCACCCGCAGCGTGTGTGCACACTGACGCTGGCGGATACAAGTTTTGCTGCGCCGCCGACGGCTGAACATGTGCAGAAAGTACTCGCCATGCGACAGCGCCCGCTGCTGGAAGGTAAAACGCCAGCGGAAATTGCCCCCGATGTGGCGAAGTCTATGACGAGTCCACTCACGCCGCCAGCAGCGATGGCGCGTATCATTGAAAGCCTTTCCGCCCTGCACCGTGACTCATATCTAAAAACCTTATCCGCTGTCGTGCCATACGACCAATTCCCATCGCCCGACTCCATCGCCGTACCGGCGCTGGTGATCTGCGGCGGCGAAGACCCGATTGCGCCGCCGGCGCTCATGCGCGGGCTGGCGGAGCAGATTCCTGACGCGGAATACGTCGAGATTTCAGGGGCGGCACACATCAGTAATATCGAAAAACCGGACGAGTTTAACGCGGCACTGCTCTCATTTCTCCTCAAGCACAGGAGAAACGAATGAACCGTCAGATTACGCTGAGTGCATACGCCGATGATGTTCCGAGCGCGGCGAACTTCACCATGCGCGAGTCAGAGATCGCGGAACCGGAGGACGGTCAGGTTCAGGTGAAGGTGCTCTACCTGTCGATGGATCCTGCGCCGCGTATGCGTATGAGTGGTAGCGGTAACATACCGCAGGTGCCGCTCGGCGCGGTCATGATCGGGCGCGGAATTGGACAGGTGATCGCGTCACGCGATCCTAATCACGCTGTCGGTTCGTTTGTCATGGGTGAATTAGGCTGGCAGGAATACGCTTGTGTCAACGGCGCGGGGCTTCGTGTGGTTGATCCCGCAATGGGCGTACTGCCGCTTCATCTCGGCGTACTCGGCAATTCAGGCTTAGCGGCATACTTCTCCGTCCTCAGGCAGGGGCAACCGAACGCGGGTGAAACGTTCGTCATCAATGCCGCGTCCGGTTCAGTCGCCTCTATCGCCGGTCAGATAGCCAGGCTGCAAGGGGCGCGGGTCGTCGGGATCGCGGGTGGCAGCGTGCAAGGGAACTATGTCCGCGATGAACTCGGCTTTAACGCGGTGGTTGATTATCAATCGTCGGATTTTCGGGAAGCGCTGGCGAGTGCCTGCCCTAACGGGGTTGATGTCTTTCTCGATCTGGTTGGCGGTGATACCCATGACGCCGTCATGCGTCACCTGAACCCACATGCTCGCATTGTCCTGATCGGCACGATTTCCAATTACAACCTCGCGGCGGGTGAGGTGGATACCGGTCCGCGACACCTGCTGACGTGGATCAACAAGCGGGTGCGTATGACCGGGTTCCTGGTCGGTGATTACGCGGCGGAATTCCCGGATGCGCTGCGTCAGCTTGCCGCGTGGGTGCGAGATGGGCAGATCACAGCGCGGGAGACAATTTTTGACGGGCTGGAGATGTGTCCGCTTGCCTTCAGTGCCTTATTCGGGTCCGATCATGTTGGCAAGCTGATTGTCAAAACAGTGGTGTAACTCGTCATGCTTCATCGGCTGCGGTGTCATGGCACCTGATGGGATCGTGGCGATCTGGAAATACAGGCGGTTTTTGAGTTTATCAGGAAGGAAAGTAGTACATGTCGCACTCTGGTCAAATGCAAGCGGTTCAAATTAACCGCTACGGACATGATGACGCGCTTCAACTGGTAGAAGTCGAGCGCCCCAGCCCAGGACCCGGTCAGGTATTGGTCAAAATTCATGCAGCGGGGCTCAACTACTATGACATTAAAATCCGCGAGGGCTGGTTGAGCGGCTTCTTTCCACTCCATTTTCCACACACGCTCGGCAACGATTTTGCCGGTGAAGTCGTCGAACTGGGTGAAGGCGTCACCGATTTCAAAGTGGGTGACAACGTATATGGCTTGATCACGGTCATGCACGGCGGTACCTATGCCCAGTATCTCGCCATTGATGCCAGGATCATCCGCAAAATGCCTGCGAATGTCAGTTTTGTCGAAGCTGCCTCGCTGCCAATGCCAGGTTTGAGCGGGTTGATCGCGGTGCATGATCTGGCAGAGCTGCAAACAAATCAGACGCTGCTGTACCACGGGGGTGCGGGTGGCGTTGGCGTGATGGCGATCCAGATGGCGAAGCACATCGGCGCGAAGGTGATCGCTACATGCAGTGCGGAAAACTGCGATTATGTTCAGTCGCTGGGCGCAGACGAAGTGATTGATTACCGGGCGCATGACTTTTCTACCCTGTGCAAAGACATAGACGCAGCGGTTGATCCTATTGGTGGTGAAACCAACCTGAAGACCTTCAGTGTGATGCGGCGCGGTGGCAGGATCATTGTTGTCTTGCGTAATGATCCGGTTGAAATGCAGAACCGCGAACGGCTGTGCCAGGAACATGATGTCGAAGTGAAAGTGCTTGCTTTCGATGTGTTCCCTGAAGGACTGGATACGCTGCGCGAACTGGTCGAAGCGGGACACGTCAAGCCGCAGGTTAGGCATGTGTTCCCCCTGCGCGAAGCGCAAAAAGCGCACCAGCTACTACAGGGGCGACACTTCGCAGGACGAATCGTGCTTGAAGTTAACGACTGAATCGGATCAAAAGGCAGGAAAGAGGTCGTGGGTTTACTGGTAGGGCAGGATGGCTGAAGGACGGGTGTTTTCCCTAAACGACAAATATACGCGAGAGGATGGCACGATCATTCTGTCCGGCATTCAGGCGCTTGCCCGACTGCCGCTTGATCGGCGCAGGGCAGACAAGCGTGCGGGATTGAATACCGCCGGATTCATCTCCGGGTATCGAGGGTCGCCGCTTGCGGGATACGACACGGCGTTAGAGAGTATCGGCGATCTGCTCAGGGAGCATCAGATCACCCTTATGCCGGGTGTGAACGAAGACCTGGCGGCGACCGCAGTGATGGGCAGTCAGATCGCCAACCTGTATCCGACGCCCAAATATGACGGTGTTTTTGGGGTGTGGTACGGGAAATCTCCAGGCGTTGACCGTTCTGGAGATGTGTTCAAACATGCCAATTTCGCGGGGGTTGGCCGGTATGGCGGCGTACTGGCGCTGGTGGGCGATGATCCGGCGTCAAAGTCTTCGACCCTCCCGTCCGCGTCGGAAGTGGCGTTATTCGACGCCCACATGCCAATTCTGTTTCCCGGTAATGTTGGTGAAATCCTTAGCTTCGGACAGTATGGCTTTGAACTCTCGCGCTACAGCGGCTTATGGGTGGGCTTCAAAATCGTAACGGATGTCGCAGATAGTTTCGGTACGACGGAACTCGTCCTATGTGACGACTACATTCATCCCGAATTCGCGGTGAATGGTCGGGCGTGGCAGCCAACCCAGCGCACCAACTTGATCGCCCCGTTCTCCCTGTACGCAGAAACCGAACTCGTCACAGAGCGAGCGGAGGCTGCACGCCGCTTCGCCGCAGCCAACCCGCTGAACCGCATTGTGACGCAGACACCGGATGACCGGATCGGGATAATGGCGTCCGGCAAAACCTACTATGACCTGCGTGAAGCGCTCAGCACCGTCGGTTTGGATGACGAAGCGCTCAACGATTACGGTATTCGTATTTGTAAAGTGGGAATGATGTACCCGCTTGAATCGGAATTGATTAAGACTTTCGCGCACGGGTTGGAAACGCTGCTCATTATTGAAGAGAAACGCGCTTTTTTGGAACTGTTTGTGCGCGACATTCTCTACAACCTCCCGGAACGCCCGATCATCATTGGCAAACGCGATGACCAGGAACAGCCGCTTGTGCGTAGCGACGGCGAACTGGATGCCGATCAGATCACGCGAGTGCTGGCGCGTTCGCTCGCCGGATATGTACCGGAAGGCATGTTCATGGAACGTGTCGAGGTGCTCAATGCGGCGGACTTGTCGCTGGCTGTGCCGCTTGTCAGCACACAAATGATCATGCGTACCCCCTATTTTTGCTCTGGCTGCCCGCACAATCGCTCAACTGTTGTGCCGGAAGGTTCGATCGCGGGCGGTGGAATCGGCTGTCACGGCATGGTCCTGAGCATGGATCGGGATACCGAAGGGATCACTCACATGGGCGGCGAAGGGGCGCAGTGGGTTGGCGCCGCCCCGTTCACCAATACCCCTCATCTCTATCAAAACCTGGGCGATGGTACGCTGTTCCATTCGGGATCGCTGGCAATCCGTCAGGCGGTTGCCTCCGGCGCAAATATCACCTACAAAATTCTGTATAACAATGCGGTGGCAATGACAGGCGCACAGCCCGCGGATGGTGCCATGACCGTGCCTGATCTCACCCACGCGCTCCATGCCGAGGGCGTGAAAAAAATCATTGTGTGCGCTGACAATCCTGAAAAATATTCAGCAAATACGTCATGGGCAGCAGGGACGATCGTCTGGCACCGGGATCGCCTCAACGACGCCCAACTGCTTCTTCGGGAAGAACACGGCGTGACGATTCTGATCTATGATCAGCCGTGTGCGGCAGACCTGCGCCGCCGACGCAAACGCGGTGAGGTCGCTGAACCAGAAGAGCGTATCTTCATCAATGAGGCGGTGTGCGAGGGCTGCGGTGACTGCGGCGTGAAATCGAATTGCCTGAGCGTTGTCCCTGTCGAAACGGAGTTTGGGCGCAAAACACAGATTCATCAGGGATCATGCAACAAGGATTACACCTGTGTACAGGGCGACTGTCCATCGTTTGTGACCGTCATCCCTGCACAAAAAGAGAAAACGCCGCGCCGCCTGAGTATCACCATCGATCCCGCCGAGCTTCCCGAACCGACACGCATTGTTGGAGAGGATGCCAATATTTACATGGTCGGCGTCGGGGGTACGGGCGTGGTTACGGTCAATCAGATTTTGGGGACGGCGGCGTATCTGGAAGGCAAGACTGTCCACAACCTCGATCAGACCGGCTTGAGCCAAAAAGGTGGTCCGGTACTTTCCCATGTCAAAATAGGCGGCGGGAAGGATCGCGCCAGTAAGATCACGGCGGCGACCGCCGATGCTTACCTTGTCTTCGACCTGCTCGAAGGGGGCAAAGAGAAAAATTTGCGCCATGCCAGCCCGAACAGAACTACTGCCATCGTTTCGATGAGTACGATGGCGACGGGCGAAATGGTACGCTCCATCTCCGTGAACTTTCCGCGCCAACAGTTTCTAAAGCGCAGCATCGAGGACCGCACCCGCAAAGACCACAATCTCTATTTGGACGCGAACACACTCAGCGAAAACGTGTTTGGGTCGCACATGCAGGCGAACATGATCATCATCGGCGCAGCATACCAAGCCGGGTTGATCCCGCTTGCTGCCGAAACGATTGAAGAAGTAATCAACCTGAACGGCGTTTCGGTCAAGACCAATGTTCTCGCCTTCCGCATCGGGCGCAAAGCCGTCGCCGATCCGTCGTGGCAGCCGTTGAGTGCGCTCAAACGTGACGGCGATCTGGAAATCAAGCCAGAGATCAGCCCGGAGGCACGCCAGATCATCGAGTCAGTTGGCGCGGAACATGAACTGCTTCGTCTGCTCGAAATCCGCGTGCCGGAGCTGATCGCCTATCAAAACCCGGCGTATGCACGTCAATATGCGGCATTTGTCGCCCGTGTTCGCCAAGCCGAGTTAGCGGTCACAGATGAAACAGGTTTGAGCGAGGCTGTCGCCCGCTACCTGTTCAAGCTGATGACATATAAGGACGAGTACGAGGTTGCCCGTTTGCACCTGCGACCGGAATTCCAGCGCGAGTTAGCGGCGCAGTTCGGCGCGGGGGCGAAGGTCGGCTATAAACTGCATCCGCCGCTGCTGCGGATGCTTGGCATGAAGAACAAGCTAACATTGGGGCGCTGGTTCGACACGGGTTACAGGCTCCTCCGCAGTATGAAAGGCTTACGCGGAACGCCGTTCGATATTTTCGGGTATGCCCATGTGCGCCGAGTCGAGCGGCAGCTGATCGGCGACTACCGCGCCTTAATCGAGGCGGAAATCAACGCGCTTTCGACAGAGTCGTATGAACGGGCAGTCAAACTCGCCAACCTGCCCGACATAATTCGCGGATACGAGGCGATCAAGATGGCGAACGTGGCGACGTTTCGCCAGCAAGTTGAAGCAATCAGGAACGGCTTGCCGCAGGTAGTATTGAACCGTTAGGGTGAATTTCATGACCGACTTACCCGCGCTGCGAGCGGCGCGTGAGGCGATTGTCCGCCAGCATATATATTGTGAGAGCCATCATGATGTCGAGGGCGCGGTGGCGACTTTCGCCCGTGCCTCTTATGATGTTGTGCCGCTGGCAAGTTCCCCCGATGCACCGCACACCCACCCGACAGCGGCGGATGTGCATGAGCATTTATCGGGTTTGCTGAACGCCTTCCCGGACCTTGAACTTATCATCCTCAACCTCCATCACGCCGATGACGCGGTGATCGTTGAAGGGCGGATGAGAGGCACGCACAGTAACGATTGGAGCGACCTGAAAGCAACTGGTAAAACGATGGACATGCGTGCAGCGATCTTTTATCGCTTTGAAGGTGATCAGATGGTCAACGAAACCGCTTATTTCGATATGGCGACGATGCTGCGCCAATTGGGAGTGATGGCATGATCGGGCTGACACCTGAACAGGAATTGCTCCAAAAAACCGCACGCGATTTTGCCAATACTGACATCGCGCCCGCAGCCGCACAGATCGATGCCGTCGCACATGACGCGATCACGCCGTGGGAGGTGATCAAGCCGCTGTTCGAAAAAGGGGCTGGGCTGGGTTTTACCGGGCTGCTCATCCCGGAGGCGGACGGCGGCGCGGGCGGTTCGTGCCTCGATCTGTGTGTGATCATGGAGGAGATCGGCGCGGTAGATGTCGCCATTGCCGCGAATTACTTCAGCCTCACCGCGTCAATGAATCTGCTCATCGCCCGCAGCGCGACGCCCGATCAGAAAATATACATGCTCTCGGAATTATCCCGTCTATGGAGCGGCGCATTGAGCGAACCGAACATCGCCGGGTCTGACCTGTTTTGCCCCTCATCCGAAGCTGGAATCGGCGTACAAACGTCCGCACGGCGTGTCGGCGATCAGTATGAGTTGCACGGGCGTAAATCCGCCTTTGTAACCAACGCGGGTATCGCAGATGCCTACATCGTGATGGCACGCTCCGATTTCGACAAGCCGCCATCACAGGGCATGACAATGTTTTATGTACCCGCCGGTACTCAGGGTGTATCCTATGGAAATCGGACAGAACTCATCGGCTGGAAGACCGCGCACCACACCGAGATTTACCTTGATCATGTGCATGTGCCGATTGAGAATCGCCTCGGCGAGGAAGGGCAGGCGGGTATGATCTTCGCCGGTACGCCGGAAGTTTCGGTCGGGCTGGCGGCATGTTATGTCGGGCTGGCGCGGGCGGCGTATGAATATGCGCTCGACTATGCCCGTCAACGCGTGAGTTGGGGCAAACCAATTGTCCGCCATCAGGCGGTCGCGCTCAAACTGGCGGATATGTACGTACAAACGCAGTCCGCTCGACTGTTGGTGTGGGATGCGGCGAGCGCGTGTACCCGTGCGCCGATGCAGGCAGCCACACTCAAAGCGCCTGCCGCCAAAACGGCTGCCGTTGATGCGGCGATCCACAATGCACAAAAGGCGATCGAGATATTAGGGGCGTATGGAGTAACCCGCGAATACCGGACAGCGAAATTCCTGAGTGATGCATGGATCGGCTACGCCTGTGATTTCACACGCGATGTGCTGCGCCTGAGTATGGTGGATTTTCTCTAAGAAGAAGGATTTGTTGGTGGAACTACAAGACGGGCTGCGCGTCCTGCTCACGGGACTATCCTATGGGATGATTCTCTTTCTCATCGCCAGCGGTTTATCGCTGATCCTCGGCGTGATGGGTATCCTGAATCTAACCCATGGATCATTGTATATGCTCGGCGCGTATTTAGGGCTGGCGATCATGCCCGTGGTGAACAACTTCTGGATCGCTGCCCTTGTAAGCGGGCTTGCCGTCGGGTTGATCGGGTTAATCCTCGAACGCGGTTTTTTGAGGCGGCAATACAAGCGCTTCAACGATCAGGTGCTGCTCACGCTGGGGTTTGTCTATATCTTCGGTAATGCCGCCCTGTGGATCTGGGGTTCGTTTCCAAAGCTCGGTGAGGTTCCGCCGGAATTTGACTGGTCAATTCCGATGGGCAGACTCGATTTTCCGGTCTTTCGCTTTGTCCTGATCGGCATCGGTTTGGCGATTGCCGCGCTGCTATGGTTCTTGCAGAATAAAACGCGCATCGGTGCGATCGTGCGTGCGGGCATGGACGACCGCGAAATGGTCTTAGGGCTGGGGATCAATTTCGGGTTGATCAGCACAGGCGTTTTTTTTCTCGGTATCGTGATTGCGGGTGTTGCCGGATTTCTTGGCTCGCCCCTGCGCGGCGCTAGCTGGGATATGGGTTTCCCAATCCTGATTCAGGCGCTGATTGTGGTGGTGGTGGGCGGTGTTGGGCGCGTCGAGGGGACATTCATCGCAGCAATTATCATCGGCTTAATTGACTCGTTTGGGAAAATTCTGCTGCCGGAGTTCTCGCTGTTCACGATCTATATTGTCTTCATCCTCATCCTGTTGTTCAAGCCCGCCGGATTGCTGGGTCGGGTGCGCTTCGGAACTGCCGCTGCACCTTCTACCGAGTTCCGTGCCAAGCCGCACGGAATCTCCCGTGAATTCCGCTTTGACTGGCACAAGTCCACTCTCAATGCCCTCCCGTATGTGCTTATCGTGCTGTTTTTATTCTTGCTGCCCTCGTTTGCCGCCCCCTACCTGCGCTCGACGGTTGTGCAGGTGATGATCTTCTCAATTTTCGCGCTCAGCCTCAATTTGCTGTTTGGTTACACGGGGATGTTCTCGCTCGGTCATGCGGTGTTTTTTGGAGTGGGTGCCTACATGACCGCGTTAATTCTCACTCGCACCGACGTGACGAGTTTGTGGCTGCTGCTGCCCGCTGGAGCGCTGATAGGAGCGCTGTTTGCGGCGGTGTTCGGCGTGATAGCGCTCCGAGTACGCGGGATGTACTTCCTGTTTGTGACGCTGGCGCTCGGTGAACTGGTCGCGGCGGCGGCGAACACTTGGACTGATGTCACGGGCGGCAGCAACGGTATTTTCGGTGTCGGATACCCATCCATCGGCTTTGACGTGCGTGTCCGTGCGACAGAATACTTTTATATCGTTCTCGGCGTGTTTTTGGTCTGCTCCGCCGCACTGTACCTGATCAAAAGGTCAGCTTTTGGGCTCACGCTTCAGGGTATCCGCGATGACGAAGGACGGATGAAGCATCTTGGCTACAACACATGGGCATTCAAGTATGCCGCGTTCGTGATCAGCGGGGTATTTGCGGGAATTGCGGGGGTCTTGTTCGCGCCCTCCGTCGGTACCGTCGTGCCGGGCTATCTGGGCGCTCAGACCAGCGCGATTGTCATGCTGATGATCATCATCGGCAGTACAGGTTTGTTCGGCGGACCCATTGTCGGCGCGGCACTGGTGATCTTCCTGCAATACTATGTCAGCCTGTGGGCACCTGCCCGATGGCCGCTCATACTGGGCGTGATCTTCGTACTTTCCGTACTCGTGCTGCCAGGCGGCGTTGGGACTCATCTCGCCCGCCCTCTGAGTTGGCTTACAACGAAACGAGCAGTGCGCCAATCTTCCTCTGTAGTGGCACCAGCAGAACAGGTAAGCGAGGCATGACCGACGTAACGACAGTCAATGTGTTGGCGCTTGATCATGTCGCCAAGCACTACGGTGGCTCTCAGGTTCTGCAAGGAGTCACATTCAGTCTGCGAGCGGGTGAGCGCACCGCCGTGATTGGACCGAACGGCGCGGGAAAATCAACGCTGCTCAACGTCATCACCGGCGTGACCCCCGCGAGCGATGGCACAGTCCACTTATTTGACCGTGATATCACCCGGCTTGCGTCTTACCGCCGGCTGAAACTGGGGCTAGGTTGCGGATTCCAGCTCAACCGCCTGTTTTACGGGCTGACCGTGCGCCAAAACGTGCAGCTTGCCATCAGCGGCGCGGGTGGTCTGCGCGACAAATCGCTGCACATGAGCGCAGCAGGGCGAGAACGAGCCCGTGAACTGCTCACCGCGATGGATTTGTGGGATCGATGCGATGATCAGGTCGGCACAATCGCGTATGGCGAACAGCGTCGCCTTGAAATTATCTTCGGCTTGGCATCAAATCCCCGCTTACTCATTCTTGATGAGCCAACCGCGGGGCTGGCACTGGCGGAGATTGCGCCGTTTATGAACACGGTTCAAAATCTCGCGCACGACACCACGATCCTGTTTTCCTCTCATGACATGGATGTTGTTTTCGGTCTCGCCACTCGCCTGATCGTCCTGTACTTCGGCGAGATTGTTGCCGACGGTACACCGGAAGTCGTGGAGAGCGATCCGCGTGTGCGTGCAATCTATCTGGGCGAAAAGTGAAACCTATGCTCACGCTCACTGATGTTCACACCTATTACGGCGAAGTTCACATCCTGCGCGGCGTTTCTCTCACGGTCGAAGCGGGTAAAGTGACCGCGCTGCTGGGACGCAACGGCGTGGGCAAAAGCACGACGGTTCACACCATCATGGGGTTTACGCCACCTCGCTCCGGCGTTATCAGCCTGAACGGTTCACCGATTCAAGGCAGAAAGCCCAACATCATCGCGCAGATGGGTATCTCAATCGTCCCGCAGGGAAAGCGCATATTTCCATCGTTGAGTGTACGCGAAAACCTGACCATCGCTGCCCGCCAAAACCGCCCAAACTACTGGACTCTGGAGGATATTTTTCGCCTGTTTCCTGTATTGGAGCAGCGTCAGCAAGTGGGCGGCACGGCGTTGAGCGGTGGTGAACAGCAGATGCTCGCGGTTGCCCGCGCTCTGAGTACCGGGCCCGATCTGATCCTGATGGACGAACCTTCAGAGGGGCTTGCGCCAATGCTGGTTGACCGCCTGATGGAGGCGATCCATGAAATGTGCATACGCGGTATGGCGATCCTGCTGGTGGAGCAAAACCTGAACTTTGCGCTCAACTGCGCCGATCACGTTTACGTGATGAGCCGGGGTGAAATCGTGTACGCTGCGCCGCCCGCCGAACTGCGTGTCAACGAAGCCGTCAAAACGCAGTATCTGGGCGCGTCGGTCTAGAGGACAGGAAGATGACCACAGCGTATCCGACATTATTCAGTGAATTTCGCCTCAAAAATGTAGCGCTGCGTAACCGCATTGTGATGCTTCCGCACGTCACGTTTTATGGCGACCCCGGTTTTGCGCCGAGCGAACGTCACCGTCATTACTATGTTGAGCGTGCCAGGGGTGGCGTTGGGTTGATTGTCACCGAAAGTCAATTCGTTCATGCCTCCAGCGCGGTGCATGGCTGCGTAAATGCCTCGAACGCGGACGGGATGCGCTTATGGAAGCCCGCGATTGAGTCGGTACATGGCTACGGCGCGGCATTCTTCGCGCAGATCACGCATCACAGTATACAAGGCGTGTCATCCGACAGTTATCTACCGCTGATCGCGCCTTCCGCCATTCCCGATGCAACGGTGCGCGAAATCCCCAAAGCGGCGGACCGCACCGATATGGACATGCTCCGCGACGCATACCGTACTTCCGCGGGCAACGTGCGATCGGTCGGCTTTGACGGCGTGGAACTCAAGGTCGGACACGATGGTATCCTGCGGGCGTTCCTGTCACCCTATTTCAACCGCCGTACTGATGAATTTGGCGGCAGCCGTGAAAACCGCCTGCGCTATGTCATTGAAGTGCTGCAAGCCGTTCGCGCCGAAGTCGGGGACGATTTCCCGCTTGGAATTCGCTTTTGTATGGATGAGTGTATCCCCGGAGGCTACACGTTTGAGGATGGGCTATGGTACGCGGGTGCGCTTTCGCAAAGTGGGCTGATTGATTACATCAGCACCGATATGGGCACCTGGATGAGTGTGGATGCACAGGTTCCACCAATGACCACGCCGCAGGGGTTTGCTCGTGATTTGATCCGTCAGGTTAAAGCGGCAGTCAGCATCCCGGTGATCGCGTTCGGGCGGATCAAAAATCCGCGTGACGCAGAAATAGCACTGGCGTTGGGAGAAGCCGACCTGATCGGCATGACGCGCCAGTTGATCACTGACCCGGAATGGGCGGACAAAGCGCGAACCGGACGTGAGGCAGAAATTCGTCCTTGCGTGGCATGCAATCAGGAATGTGTCGGACGGTTGATCAAAAGTCAGCCGATTGGCTGCGTCCACAACCCGGCTGCCGGACATGAGCAGACCCTCGGTATCAGCACCCTTACGCCGGCATCAACACCAAAGCGCGTCGTGATCATCGGCGGCGGTGTGATGGGCTTAAAAGCCGCTGAGATCGCCGCACTTCGGGGGCATCATGTCACCCTGATCGAGAAAAACGATCAGCCTGGCGGGCAGGTCATGATCGCCGCAGCAGCACCGGGTCACGGCGAATGGGGCGAGATTGCCATTCACTTAATCGCCCAGGTCAAGCGACTGGGCGTCAACGCCCTGACGGGAACAAGCGCAACTGCCGAAGTGGTGCTGGCGTTGAACCCGGACGCGGTGGTGGTAGCAACCGGATCAAGCGCCGCGCCGCCTCCATTCGCCCGTAAAGGCACACTGCCTGTTTTCAACGAGTGGCAGATGATGCAGAGTGAGTCACCGTGCGATGCGCGTGTGCTGCTGCTCGATCTCGGTGTACGCTTTGAAGGGGCTGCGCTGGCGGAAACCCTGGTTGAATGGCGCAACCAGGTGACGTGGATTGCCCCAACCCCGACCATTGGCTTCGAGATCGATCCACCGACGCTGATTCCGCTGCGGCGCAGATTGGCGGCGCACGGGGTGATCCTCGTGCCAGAAAACACCGTTATCGAAACCTATGACGATTCAGTGCTTACGTTGAATGTGTTCACGGGAGACGTGAAACCCATCAGCGGCTTCGATGCGCTGGTGATCGCCGGAAACAAGATGGCAAACAATGCGCTCTACCACGAGTTGCAGGGCAAGGTGAGCGCACTGTACCAGGGTGGTGATTGTATTGCACCGCGTAACGTCGCCATCGCCATTCGTGAAGGTGACAGAATCGGACGGATGATTTGAAAGTAACCTAATCCCCACGCCTGAAGGCGGGGGCTTTTAACGCTGCGGTGGTCTGCGCGTCATCAGGCGGAGTTACAGCCGCCCACACAGAAATATTCGCAGCAGCATTCACGTCGGCATGGGCTTCTTGCCCACAAGCACAGCACAGGAACTCGCTTTGACTCTTGCGATTAGCTTTCTCGATATGCCCACAAGCATTACAGCGCTGGCTGGTATAGTGTGGGTCAACCTTGCGGAACGGTATGCCCGCCCGCTTCGCTTTGTATTCGAGAAAGTCCTGCAATTGCCCAAACGACCAGTTGCTATGCTTGTCTCGTTGTTCTTTGCCAATAGCCCTTGTCCGTTCGTGTATCCCCGTCAAATCTTCAACGTGGATAGCGCGTCCGGTGCGTTCGGCAAGTTCAACGATACGCTTGCTGATACGATGGTTCTCTTGCTTCTGGAAACGCGATTGCTTCCCCGACAACTGCCTGAGTTTGCGCCGCGACCCGTGCGTTTTTGCCTACTGCAAGCGCCTGCACGTCTTGTGCATCCGCTGACGATTACGCTCAACAATTTCGTTGGTAAACACATCTCCATCCGATGTAATGGCGATATTGACCACGCCCATATCAACGCCGAGTGCAGCGTCAACGTCCCGTTCATCCGGGTCAGGAATATCGCAGACTGCCAACAGGTAGAACACGCCTTGACGGAATACAAGGTCGGTCTCACCCATGCGGTGCGCCAGCAGTTCAAGCTGGCGCTCACCCCCCTTGTAGGGGATAGCCAATCGCCCGCCTACCGACCACATCGAAGCGACCTGTTTCTCCAAATTCCACGAGAGGATACGGTCATCGTAGGCAATTGCCCCATGCGGGCGAAACATGCGTTTTCGCTTGTTGTCCAGCTTGTAGGAATCCGCAACTTTGGCGATACAGCGAACCGTCATTTGGGCGGACAAACCTGTCGCCTCACGCACCGCGTAATACTGCGCCTGATGCAAATCGTATTGGCGAAAGACTTGATTATCCCAGGCAAATGCACTCAGTTGATCACACGCAGCATTTGCCTTCTCAAGCGTTTCTTTGAGATAGTGATGCTGCTCATCAGTCGGGTACAGGCGCACTTGCGCGATTAGTTTCATAGGGAGGATTATACTATGTTTGTTCTAAAGTTTCAAGCATTGAATACGCACTGCACTCCTTTCTGCCCCATAGCTCAAGGTAGGGGTATCTCGGAGTCTTTTCGATGAATAAGGGAGATATTTCATGCAACGTGGCTTAACCTTCGAGCAGTTCAATATCGGCGACACATTCGAGTCACAGGCACGCACAGTGAACGAAAGTGATGTCGCGCAGTTCGCCGGGCTTTCCGGTGATTTCAATCCTCTGCACACCGATGCAGAATTCGCCAAAACTACGCCCTTCGGTCAGCGCATCGCACACGGCATGTTGGTGATGGCAATGGCGACGGGCATGGCGAATTGGACGGGTGTGTTTGAAGGCACGACAATCGCGCTGGCGGAACAGCAAATCAAATACAGGGGCGCGGTCATGTTCGGGGATACTATCCACCTCGTACTGACCGTTGCCGAAAAGAAAGAAACCTCGAAAGCGGATCGCGGGGTGGTCAAGTTCGACGCCAACGTGATCAAGCAGGACGGCGCGGCGGTGATCGAAGGGCAGTGGACTCTGCTGATGAAACGGGACGGAGCATAAGCGATGAAACTGCAAAACAAAATCGCAATCGTCAGCGGAGCAGGTGGCGGAATCGGACGTGCGACCGCGCTTCGCTTTGCAAGTGAGGGCGCAGTCGTCGCCGTCGCCGATGTCAATGAAGAAGGCGTGAACGAAACCGGGCGCTTGATAAAGGAGAGCGGCGGGTCAGCGCTGTTGTGCATGGGGGATGTCTCGCAGCGAAGCGGTGCACAGTCGATCATTGATGCGGTGGTGAATGCTTACGGGCGGGTAGATATTCTCGTCAACAATGCTGGCATCACACGCGACGGTCTGACCGTCCGTATTAAAGATGGAGAGGTGAAGGCGATGAGCGACGATCAATGGGATGCCGTCCTCAACGTCAACCTGAAAGGCACATGGTTGATGGCGCAAGCGGCCGCCGTCCCGATGATCAGGCAGAATCATGGGCGGATTATCAATACGGCTTCGGTCGCCGCACTGGGCAACGTCGGACAGGCGAATTATTCCGCCTCAAAAGCAGGCGTGATCGGTTTGACACATACCCTCGCGCTGGAATGGGCACGCTATAACATCCTCGTCAACTGCGTTGCGCCCGGCGGCGTCAAAACCAGGATGACTGAAGCCATCCCTGAAAAAGTGATGGAAGGGATCATCCAGCGAATACCGCTGGCACGTTTCGCTGATCCGGGTGAGATCGCCGGGGTGCATACGTTCCTCGCCGGCGACGATGCCTCATTCATCACGGGGCAGGTGATCTTTGTTGATGGGGGGGCGTCGGTCGGGGCATGAGTCAGATAAAAAACACCTACATCCCGTATGGCGTGTACTGGTCAACGCCGTTTGTGAAATGGCAGGGTAATTTCGCCGCGCTGCACCCGATCGGGTTTGCGGCGGAGATCGCACGCCGTGCCCTTGCTGACCGCCGGATTGATCCCGCAGTTTTCGATGGGTTTCAACTGGGAATGACCGTTCCCGCACCACATTCGCTCTATGGCGCACCATGGCTGGCAGCGATGCTTGGCGCACCCGCTGTTACGGGTCCGATCACCAATCAGGTGTGTGCGACATCTGCCCGTGTGATCGCCAATGCTGCGTTCGAGCTGGAGGCGGGAGCAGCGCAAACGTACTTGTGCATTACGGCGGATCGCTGCTCGAATGGTCCCGAAATGATCTACCCGAACCCGAATAATCCTGGTGCCAAGCCGGTCATGGAGCATTGGGTTTATGACAACTTCGGCTATGACCCACATGCCGGGGGATCGATGCTGCAAACGGCGGAAAATGTCGCTCGGCGTGAGCAGATCACTACCGAAGAACAGCACGAGATCGTCCTGATGCGCCATTCTCAATATGCCCAGTCATTGGCGGATGATCGCGCCTTTCACAAGCGTTACATGATCAGCCCTGTGGAGGTCAAAAACGACCGGGGCAAAGTCACTGCCACTGTGATAGATGATGAGGGCGTGTTCCCGACGACACCGGGAGATTTGGCGCGTTTGAAGCCGGTTTTGGACGATGGGACAGTGACTTATGGCGGGCAAACCTATCCGGCAGATGGCAATGTCGGTATCGTCTTGACCACGCGTGACCGTGCCCGCGAACTCAGCCGCGATGCGAGCGTCGAAGTCCAGGTGATGAGCTTCGGTCAGGCGCGGGCGGAAAAAGGCTTCATGCCAGTTGCGCCTGTCCCGGCAGCACAGAAAGCTCTCGACGCGGCAGGGATCACCATCCAGGACGTAAGCGCGATCAAAATGCACAATCCGTTTGCGGTGAACGACATCTATTTTGCGCGGACCATGGGCGTAGCGCCGGACGCGATCAACAATTACGGCTGCTCGCTGATTTGGGGGCACCCGCAGGGGCCAACCGGGATGCGCCTGATCGTGGAATTGATTGAAGAATTGGCGCTTAAAGGCGGGGGCTACGGCTTATTCACAGGCTGCGCGGCGGGAGATACCGGTGCGGCTGTCGTGATCAGGGTCACAGAGACATCACGATGACCTGTAAACAGCAGAGGACGCGGTGAAATTCCAGTCACTGCGTCCTCTGCCATATACAGTTTTAGCCAGTTGGGATTACGGCAGTGGCTTCAATCTCGACACGGGCGCGATCTTCGATCAGCGCTGAAACTTCGACGGCGGTCATGACCGGGAAGTGTTTACCCATCACGGAACGATACGCCTCACCGAGCGCTTTTCCGCTCGATAGATACTCCTGTTTATCAAGCACATACCACACCAACCGGACAACATGCTCTGGCTTGCCGCCCGCTTCAGCGAGTACGGCGCAAATATTCAAGAGCGCCTGTTGTGCCTGCTCCGCGAAATCGTCGGAGTAAATTTGTCCCGCCGCATCCCACCCGATCTGCCCGGCAATAAACACAAGCTGACCGGACGGGACGACGACGCCGTTTGAATAGCCGCGTGGTTTCGCCCAGTCGGGCGGCTGCAAAATTCTCATCAGGACTGCTTTTGTGACTCCGACCATGCGCGATCGCGCAGAATAAATCGCTGTATCTTGCCGGTGTTGGTGCGCGGCAGTTCGCTGATAAACTCAATCGCACGCGGATATTTGTACGGCGCGATCACTTGCTTGACGTGATCCTGCAAGTCGCGGACAAGCGCGTCATCTTGTTGAACGCCCGGCTTAACAACGACATATGCCTTGACGATTGTTCCGCGATCGGGGTCAGGTGCGCTGACCACCACGCAATCCGCAACCGATGGATGACGCTGCAACGCTTCTTCCACCTCCGGTCCGGCGATATTATACCCTGCGGAGATGATCATATCGTCGCTGCGTGCCTGATACACAAAGTAGCCTTCATCATCAATCAGGTAGGTGTCGCCGGTCAAGTTCCAGCCGTTCTTGACATAGTTCGACTGTCGGTTATCAGCAAGATAGCGGCATCCGGTCGGACCTTTCACCGCCAGACGACCGGGTTGACCCTGCGGCACATCGTTTCCGTTAAAGTCAACGATCTTCGCCAGGTAGCCGGGGATAGGCTTGCCGGTTGCCCCGGGTTTAGCATTTTCCTCAGTATGCGAGATGAAGATGTGCAGCATCTCGGTAGCGCCGATGCCGTCAATCAATTCGATGCCGGATTTTTCCTTCCACAGCACCCGTATCGAAGCGGGCAATGCTTCGCCTGCTGATACGCACTTTCGCAGCGTTGGCACCGGGATATTCGGTATGAGTTCTGACATCTTGCGATAGAAAAACGGCGATGTGAATGTGATCGTCGCGTGAAAGTCATGGATCGCATGAAGCATTGATTCCGGGGTGTAGGACTCCAATAGGATAGCACTTGCACCAACGCGAAGTGGGAACAGCAGAATCCCGCCTAAGCCGAACGTGAATGCCAGCGGCGGCGTGCCGATGCAGCGATCATCCATCGTGATCCTGAGTGTTGATTTTGGGAAGCAATCACAGATCGCCAGAATGTCGCGGTGAAAGTGCATGGTGCCTTTCGGTATTCCGGTCGTGCCGCTGGTGAACGCGATTGTCACGACATCGTCGCGTGAGGTATCGCAGTTCTCAAAGGTGACAGGCTTGGACGCCATACGCGCTTCCAGGCTGTCTGCTGAGTCAGCATCATTGTAGAAACAGAGTTGAGACAGAAGCGGATTAACCTGTGCGGTTTTGATCAGCTCTTCATCAAAGCGTTTGTCGCACAGCGCCGCCGTGATCTGCGCCCTTTGAACGATCTCGGTCAATTCTTTTTCGCGCAGCATCGCCATCGTGGTCACGGTAATCATCCCGGCTTTGACCACACCGAACCAGATGACCGCGAGCATAGGCGTATTAGATCCACGGAGAAGCACACGATTGCCGGGGACGAGCTTCCAATCCTCTAACAGGACGTGCGCGACTTGATTGGCTTTCTCGGTGAGTTCGCTAAACGTCAGTTGAAAGTCCTGACCGACGATTGCGACCCGATCACCCCAGCCGCGCTCCAGCGCCCGATCGAGCAGTTCCGCCGCGCAGTTTATTCGGTCGGGATACTGAAGTTCGGGAAAATCAAAAATAAACTCCGGCAACTGGTCAGCGGGCGGCAGGTTATCCCGCGCGAACGTATCCACATAAGCCGTGTACGTCATTTTTCACTCCTTCAGAATTTCACGGGCTATGATCAACTTTTGTACTTCGGTTGCGCCTTCATAAATCCGCAGCGCACGAATTTCGCGGTAGAGCCGTTCCACGACCTCGCCACGTTTCACGCCGAACCCACCGTGAATCTGTACCGCTGCATCGATCACCTGCTGTGCCGATTCGGTGGCGATCATTTTTGCGATTGCCACTTCTTTAGTGGTGTGACCATTTCGCACGTCGCGCAGCCACGCCGCCCGATAGGTAAGAAGTTCCGCCGCATCAATTGCCGCCGCCATGTCCGCCAGTTTCGCCTGTGTCAGTTGCAAATCCGCCAGTGTGCCGCCGAACATCTGGCGTCGTTTGGCATACGCGATCGC
>Ga0224723_1000308_pt1 | contig 34506 bp, 28 predicted proteins | sample Balambano_FR2_Me_FD_161647 | JGI IMG/M metagenome (GOLD analysis project Ga0224723, IMG submission 161647) | Freshwater sediment microbial communities from Lake Towuti, South Sulawesi, Indonesia - Balambano_FR2_MetaG | ecosystem: Environmental > Aquatic > Freshwater > Lake > Sediment | place... | reverse complement strand
CTCTGATATTTAGGATATCTTGCCGGTCTTCAGTTTGAGCAATCCTGAGATACAGACCCTTGGAGGCTTTTATGGTGGATCTATCGACGTGTCAAATGACATCAACAACTTACTGGACCCATATGGGCTGGCGCTGGTTTCAATGGCTGATTCAGCCCTCGGTGATGGTGTCAATTTTGGCAGGTGTTATTGCCATTCCCTGGCTGTTTTCTACCTGGCGGTGGAAGCGAGCCGTCAGCGGCATGGGAATGGTTTTGCTGGTTGCCTATGGCCTGATGGCGCTACCTTTGGCGGCTAAGCTGGGTGGTCGAGGGCTGGCGCTGCTGACCCCATCCGACTCTGGCCAGGCCGCTGATGCCATTGTGGTGCTAGGCCGGGGAGCCGATTTTCGGCCCAGCCGGGTGCAAGTGGCGGCGGAACTCTGGCAGCAGGGGCGGGCTCCGCTAGTGTTTACCAGCGGTCAGGGCGATGCGATGGAACTAGAGCAAATGCTTACCAGGGTAGGTGTTCCAGCCGCCGCCATTGAGGGGGAACCCTGCTCGGCCACCACTAATGAAAATGCCGAATTTACGGCGGCCTTACTCCAGCCGAGAGGCATCCAGCGGGTGATTTTAGTCACCGATCTACCCCATCTGTTGCGCTCTACTCTTACCTTCCGCAGCTTTGGGTTTGAGGTGATTCCTCACCCCAGTCCCGTACCCTCCAGTTTTGATGTTCGCCAACGGCAGCGGCTCATTCTACGGGAATGGGCTGGTCTAGTCACCTATGGGCTGCTGGGACGGTATTTTTCTAGAGAATTTGCAGACCCTGGTTTTACCGTAAGCGCGGCAACCTGAAACCTTAGTCCCTGCCATTGGTCGGCCATGCCCATCGGCGGTAGACTGATGGGAACTTCGCTGACGTTGTAAGGATGGCAACAAACTGCAAATTATGGTCACTACTGGGTTGATTTTGCTGGTGGCGATTGCCATTCTGGCGGTGGGCTATCGTCGTGCCCTTCCCTACGGCACTGTGGGGTTGTTGGCCTGGCTTCAGTCAGCCGTGCTGATGGCCCCGTGGCTGCTATTCTTTGGGCTGTTTGCGCTGGGCATCTACATCAACCTGGCTGGGGTGTTAGTGCTGCTGCTAGTTTCAACGGGCGTGTATATCTACCTGGGTAGGCGGCTGCGAGCCATTAGCCAAGATGCGATCTCGGCTCGGCCATCCACAACTTCCCTAACTACCGATGCAGCAACAGCCGAGGACAGTGCTGAGCGGGAAAAGCCTGCTGAGCCTACCGATGCGGTTACGGCGACCCCACCTACGGCTGGTACAGAGTCGGGGGTGATGACCATTCCATCAGAGGATTTGGCCAAAATTGAGGGTATTTTTGGTCTGGATACCTACTTTCGTACCGAAACCATTCCCTACGACCAGGGTGCTATTTTTCGCGGCAATTTGCGAGGGCAACCGGCAGAAACTCAGGCCCGCCTGACGACTTTGTTAGAGGAGCGATTAGGCAATCGCTACCGGCTGTTTTTGGTCGAAAACCAGGAACAAAAGCCCACGGTAGTGGTTCTCCCAGCGACGATGGATCCGGTCAAGACAACCCCAACCCAGTGGCTGGTAGCGATCGTCCTGGGTATCGCTACGATTTTCACCAGTCTAGAAGCGGGTGCCATTCTGCAAGGATTTGATTTGATGCAGGAATTTTCTCGCTGGACCGCCACTCTGCCGTTTTTAGGCGGAATTCTAGCGGTGTTGGTCAGCCATGAAGTCGGACACTGGATCATGGCACGCCAATACAACATTCGCCTCAGCCCGCCCTTTGCCATCCCAACCTGGCAAATTGGTTCCTTTGGCAGCCTCACCCGATTTGAGTCGCTACTGCCCAACCGCAGCGTCCTGTTTGATATCGCGGTTATGGGGCCAGCCCTGGGCGGCCTTGTCGCTTTGGGGATGCTCGTAGTGGGGCTGGTGCTATCTCATCCGGGTAGTCTGTTTCAACTGCCCTCCACCTTTTTCCAGGGTTCTGTGTTGGTAGGGACGTTGGCCAAAGTGGTTTTGGGTACAGCCCTGCAGGAGCCTCTGGTGGATGTCCATCCGCTCACAATTCTAGGCTGGCTGGGCCTAGTGATTACGGCACTAAATCTTATGCCTGCTGGCCAGCTCGATGGCGGGCGCATTGTCCAGGCCATTTACGGACGCAGGGTGGCTGGCCGCACCACCGTAGTAACGCTAATTTTGCTGGCCCTAGTTTCTCTGGCTAATCCCCTATCGCTCTATTGGGCCGTGCTAATTTTAGTGCTGCAACGAAACCTGGAGCGCCCCTGCTTGAATGACATTACTGAACCAGACGACGCCCGTGCTGCACTTGGGCTGTTGACCCTATTTTTAGCGCTAGCGGTGCTGATGCCGCTCAGCCCCAGTCTGGCTGGTCGTCTGGGGATTGGTGGATAGAGTAACAATACCTAGATAAAAAAACCGGGTTTCTTCCTTGGCTTAAAGAAACCCGATTTCTATCTACCTTATTTCTACAGTTAGCTATTTGGCCCTTCGTAATGCTGGAAACCCTCAGGCTGAGAAGCCGCAGTATGGCTGTTGCTATGGCTGGGTTCGTACATCACCGAAGTGGTGGGTTTGGGGTAATCCAAGGTATCCTGACTGGCCTTGGGCAGTTCATAGAGCCGTTCCAGACTGTGCCCCCCTGCCATTGCCACGGCTTGCGCTGGGGCTGGAGGATGATAGAAAGTGCGTTTACTGGGGTGGTAAACCGTCTGGTAGAGCGTTGTGCGTATTTCATTGGTGGCGGCTATCTCGGCTCGTTCAATTCCCCTAGAAGGGTGGTAAAGGTAGTCTTCAAAGGGTTGCTCCTGGGCCAGGAGCGGTTGTAAGCCAGCCTGGGGAGCCTCATACTGCACCTGCAAAAGCGGCTGGGGCTGAGTGTGGACGGGATTCTGATATACCAAGACGGGGTTCTCGCTGGCTGCGGCCCGGTTTTGCCGCCAGTTGGCCAGGGTACTGCTCAAGTCAAAGCCCAACGCCCGCTGATAGTGCCAAAGCCCTCCCTGCAGGAAGAAAAAGGCCAGGTAGAAATGAGCATTAGCCAGCCAGGTACGAGACGAGTAGCCCGCATCCACAGCTCGCGTGGGGTCGAAATAGGAGGGCAAGAAGGCGGACTTTAGTTCTAGCGGTGGGCCATAGAACTCGGTGGGGTAGGCCAGGGTGTTGAAGCCACAGTAGTAGGAGGCCGCGAACCCGGCCAGAGCAATGCCAAATAGCGAGTAGGCGAGGATGCCATCGCCAGAAAAGAGGAACCGCTGCCGTACCCAGTTGAAGGGCGGCACCAGAATATGCCAGGCTCCTGCGGCCAGCAGTAGAACGGCGACGTAAATATGCCCGCCCACCAGATCTTCTAGACTGTTAACGTCAAATAGGTGGGTACGGTAACTCAACAACGTACCGAAATCCAGGGTAGGGTGAGTGACCACTCGCACCTGTCCAATGGTGGCATCGTATAGACCGCCAAAGGCCGTGGCTTTTAGCACTAGCAACAAAGCACCCAGTCCTAAAATCGCCAGGTGATGGCCTAAAATCAGCCCTAGCTGCTTGGGGTCATCCCACTCGAAGTGGAACTTGAGCGCCTTGCCACTGGCATTGGCTAGGTTGGCAGGTAGACGCTCGCGATGGAAGTAGGCTCCCCCCGCTAAAACACCAGCCGCCACAATGTGAATCACCCCAATGGCAAAGAGCGGAAAGGTGTTTTTAACGACCCCGTCTGCACCCACGCCCCAGCCCTGAGTGGCCAGGTGTGGCAGCAGAATAAGCCCCTGGTTGTACATGGGCGCGTTGGGAGAGTAAACCGCTAACTCAAACAGGGTAAAAGCCCCAGCCCAAAACATCATCAAAGCGGCCTGGGCGACGTGGGCCACAATAAACGTATTCGATAGGTTGATAAATCGGGCGTTACCCGCCCACCAGGAATATTGCGCCTGGTTTTTTTTAACAGCGTTCATGGCAGTGGTTTGAAGGTTAAGGGTGGACGGTTGTAGGAATCAGGAAGGATAGCTTGGTGCGTCACGCAAGGCAATGACGCACCCTATCTCTGCAACCCCCCATCAAGCTGATGGTGGCTAGCGCAGACCGGCGATGATGTGGTCTAGGTATCGATCCATTTCCTGTCCGGCATCAGCCCCAACCCGCTGGGTAACTACCTCCTTCATGGTTTGCAGGGCTTGAATCGTAGGCTCGACGGGTACGCCCAAGGAGCCGTAGGTTTCCTTCAAACCGTTGAGTACTCGCTCATCCAAAATGGAGGTATCTGCGGCTAGCATGGCGTAGGTGGCGTAACGCAGAAAATAGGTTAAATCGCGCAAGCAAGCCGCATAGCGACGAGTGGGATACATATTGCCACCAGGAAGCGTAATGTCTCCATATAGAAGGCTTTTTGCAACTGTTTCGCTGATGATGCTAGCGGCGCTGTCCCCAATTTGGCTAGCGGCTTTAACTCGCATTTCCCCGGTTTGAAAGTATTGCTTTAGAGCCTCTAGTTCTACCCCTTCCAGGTAGCTGCCTTTTTCATCTGCGGGGTTGATAGCAGCGGTAATCGTGTCTTGCATGATAGTCCTCGTGTAAAGCGTAAAATTCAATCGTGAAGTTCAACGGCAATCAAGGCTTAAAACGCACGAATCAACTGATCAAAATAGGGAGCAGCCAGTGCGCCTTCTTCAGAGTTCAAGACACCCATAGCCACTTCTTTAACGCACTTCATGGCCAGTTTTAGGTTGGCCAGGGGCACCCCAAGCGACACATACATATCGCGCATACCATCCAGCCCAATGTCCTCTAAGGGCTTGGAATTACCGGCCAGGACGCAGTAACTCACTAAGCGAATATACCAACCCTGATCGCGCTGGCACAGAGCGGTTTTTTGAGGATTTCCACTATTACTTGGCGTGTTAGGGCATTGTGCCCAGAACCGCTGGCTGGCATCATCGACAATTTTTTGCTGGTTGGCGGATAGCTTTTGCGCGGCGCTAATCCGAACTGTACCATTGTTAAAAAAGTCTTGTAGTTTGGTCAGTTCAGCACTGCTGAGAAACCGATTGGCTTCATCGGACTGAGCAATGGCCTTAGCAACAATACTCATGGATGAGAATCCTCCTAAATGTGGATTTAATTAAAGGAAATCTGAACCAGGCAAAACATGACCCATCAATCATGTCTGGAAACTGATTTAGGCCGTCGCCTATGAGTTGGCACTACATCAGAGAAATTGGTTTTATATCATAAACAGAGGCAATCACCACTCTGAGCTTTATGACCAGCCTTTAGGCAGTTTATAAAGTCAAATAGTTGACATCACCAAAGCTTATGAAATGAGTCAAATCCCTGACTAGAGGCTACCCTATTTCTAACGAAAATTCGTTTGAATCAGGGGATAATTACTAAATGCCAACCAGATGAATTTATTCGTTGAAAACAAATAAATCAGTGTACGACCTACTCTATAAACGATAAAAGCTAGAGGCTATTCTGCAACAGCTTTCTTCAAAAAGCCTATACATAAGTTTAAGGATATTTATCTACAAGAAAATGATTTTTAGGTTTTCAATAGTTACTCTAAAAAAGCTACCGGTAATGATGAAAGATAGGGATAGGACGGAAATAAAAAAGCTGCCGGTGTGGGCAGCCTCTTCCAACATAAGGAAACTTTCTTAATGGATAGTGAGCTTTGAAGGACAAACAGCCGCCTTTCCATCCGGGGCTTAGCCGGATGCCATACGGCTGGACGAAAGTAAACCCTAGAATCTGTAGAGTTGGCTTACTTAAAGCCCACCGCCGCCTGCCACACAAACGCCAGCAGCAAGAAAAATACTGGAATAATGGGCAGCACATCCACCAGGGGGTCAAACAGGGAATAGGCTTCGGGCAGCTTTGCCAGCAGCATTACAGCGTCCATTGATGATGAATCCTCTCTCTACACAGCCGAACCAGCTAAAGCCAGACAACAGTCAAGCATCTCAGAGAATACGTGACTCTTAATCTGGATTTACATAAGTTTGTAGCATTTTATCATGCGGTGGAGCTCGTAGACGATGCTGTTAGAGGGCTTGGGGCCAGCCATTGAGCAAATTCCTGAGCGAACTGATCGGCCAGAATAGCGGCTCGAATCTGCTGGGTAAACCTCACCAGTTCAGTAATGTTGTGGATAGAAAGCAGCGTAAAGGCCAGCATTTCCTTGGCATGAATGAGATGGCACAGGTAGGCACGAGAAAAATTCTGGCAGGTATAGCAGGGGCAGGTGGCATCCAGAGGAGTATAGTCGCGGCGGAAGCGCTGATTTTTCAAATTCCAGCGATCTCCCCCTACCAGTGCCGCTCCGTGCCGAGCCAGCCGGGTGGGGATAACGCAGTCGAAGAGATCCACCCCGGCAGCGATTGCCTGGGCCATTTCTCGATATGTACCCACCCCCATTAGATAGCGGGGTTTGTGCTCAGGCAGGCAGGGGGCCGTAGCCTGCACGATAGTTTCAATCAATTCTGGCGGTTCCCCCACGCTAACGCCGCCAATGGCGTACCCTGGCAAATCAAGCTGAGCCAGTTGCTGGGCGGCCTGCTGGCGCAGGTCAGGGTAAACGCCTCCTTGCACAATGCCAAAGAGTGCCTGGTCAGCGCGTTGGTGAGCCTCAACGCAGCGCTGGAGCCAGCGCCAGGTGCGGTCAGTAGAGGCTTGCACGGCCTCTCGACTGCACGGGTAAGGTGGACATTCATCGAAGGCCATGATTACATCGGCCCCCAGCGTGTTCTGAATGTGGATGGAGGTTTCTGGGCGCAGGTTAATGATCCGACCATCCCTGGGTGACTTAAAGGTGACGCCCTCTTCAGTAATGGTGCGAATTTGGCTGAGGCTAAACACCTGGAATCCGCCAGAGTCGGTCAGCATTGGCCCGGGCCAACCCATAAAGCGGTGCAGGCCACCGGCTTCGGCTACGATGTCTTCTCCCGGTTGCAGGTGCAGGTGGTAGGTGTTGGCCAGCACCATTTGTGCCCCGGTGGTGGCCAGTTGGTCGGGGGTAACGGTCTTGACGTTGGCTAGAGTGCCGACGGGCATAAATCGGGGCGTCTGCACAGGGCCGTGGGGAGTGTGCAAGGTGCCAGCCCTGGCCTGGGTGTGGCTACAGCGGGCTTCGCAGTGGAAAGTAAAGGAAGAGGGCAAGGGAATGGCCTTAGCAAAGGAAAACATAAACAATCCCCAATGGCCAGCACCAAGGGGGTTAGACCATACTACGGATTCTTGTCGTTAACGCCAACTGCGCCGGAGTCACACAACTAACCGGAACACCCTAAAGCTGGCTGGGATTGATGCCCAACTCTCTGAGCTTGGCGAAGGCGCGATAGCTATTGAGGAATAGGCCGCCAGGCAGGATGTCCTGGCTACTCAACCGTAGCCTTAGCCATCAACACCTGCTCCACCGCTGTTAGCAACTCATCCTGCCCCCAGCCCTGGTATAACGAGGCCGCAATAGCACAGGCTCCGGCACCTACTCCTTCTTTGACAAATCCCTGCTCGTAGGCCCGCAGCGCAGCAAAGCGCGATCGCTGAAAAGACAACCTCGTTGCCATCAAGCAGGCGTCTGTCAACCGAGCCAGACCTACGGTGTCGCCGGTAGGATCCTCAGCCACCCAGCGCGTTGTCCCTACCACCACGTTCTCCGGCACCCAATCGTATCCCTGAGTACGGGCCAGGGCTTGCATGAGGGCATACACTGCCAGCATTTGGGTGCCCCCTGCCAGCATCACGGGCTTGGTGCGGCTAATCGCTAGGGCCATTGCTGCTACCACCGGCTGCATCGGATCTCCCACGGCGGCCACCAGTTCTAAGGGGTGATGAGAATGCCCGGAAGACAGCCACTTGGCCTGGGTTAGCCCCTGCTGAACAAGCCTCTGCTTTTGATCGTGGTTGCAGGTGGGGTGGCTGCTGTTGACCCGACCCTCGGCATCCAGGCCCAGACCCGTGAGGATGGCCAGAGCCGTGGTTGTGCCGCCTACAACGCACTCGGCTAACAGAACGTAGGCGGCTGGATCCTGTGCAAACGTGGCTCCCCATTGCAAGCCCATCTGCCATAAATGGTTGACCTGGGCCAGCGGCAGTGCAGAGCCACGGCTAAGGCACTGGGCGGGTTGCCCCCCCAGGTCAATATGGGGAACGGTGGGAGACTGGGGCAAGCCTGCATTGAGTAGTTTGAGGGGAATCTGCTGGCCTACCACCACAGATCTGGAAATAAGCGCTGGCGAAGCCCCGGCCTGGAGTGGCGGCAGGGCAAAGGTCGGCTGGGGCCTAGGGCCATTGACCATAAACTCAGCATCGGCCAGGGCCGTGTAGCGGCGATCGTCAGGCGTGGCTCCAGCCGCCGAAACCCCCGGAATCAGCCCGGTAGCGGTAAAGCCCAGGGTCAGCACCAGCAAAGGAGGTTGTCCCCAGACTTGCTGCTGCCAATTTTCGGCGCGTTGGGGATGGCTATACACAGCAACCAGAGGATGGGTCATTACTCTTCGAGCAGACTTTGTACCCACTCTGGTGGTTCAGGAATCCTCGCGCCCAGGCGCTCTAGCAGTAGCCAAGCCGCCAGGTGAACCGTGAATAGATACACGATATTACTCAGCAGCACCATCACTAGCGCTAAGACTTGAATGGCCTGGACATTGGCCTGCCCTAACACGCCAATATCTAGTAGGCCAACAGCCACCAGCTTTTCGATACCCCAGTTCAGCATCTGAGTAACCTGGGTGGTCAAATACACCCAAAGGTCTTCACCAATCAGGATTGACATCAGCCAGAGGCGAAAGAAAAACCCCAGCGACCCCAACAGCGACCCAGTCAGAATCGAGATATACCAGTTCAATCCCCGCATCCAGGTAAAGCCAAGCTGCACGCCCATCACCGCGTAGGGTATTAAAAACAGCAGGCTACGGGGCGGCCCCATCAACACCGATAGTAGCAGCCCCGTCACCAGTGCCGACATCCAAGCGGCCCTGGCTCCCCAACGCAAATAGACCAGTGCCATCGGCAGCGGAAACAAAATCCGCAAAATGGGGCCGGGCGGGAAATAAGTATTCACCAGCCAGATTAAAGCCGCAGTGCTGGCCAAAAAGGCCGTTTCTACCATAGCCAGGGGGCCAGCCTTATGCCGATGCTCGGTGCTGACTTTGAACTGAGCCGTCTTATTCCCAGGCTCAGCGTACTCAAGATAGGTGTCTAGCCCATCAAAACTGGAATCTTGCCCAGCAGCACTGCGGCGCATGGCGTCTGCCTGGCCTGGGGTGGTTTTGGCCCCAGAGGGGTCAGCCGAATCGGAACCAAATTGACTCATGAATACCTAAACTAGCAGTCGCTCCAGGGCATTAATGTTGGGAATAATCATCAAGTCTTTATCTCGTACAATCAATCCTTTCTTTTCTAGCTTACTCAGTACCCGTGTCACTGTCTCGCGGGCCAGACCGCTCAGGCTGCTAAGCTCTCGATGGGGAAGGTTAGGAATTTCAATACCGCTTGCGCCTGATTTACCCTGACCGTCGGCTAGAAAAAGAATGATATCCGCCACCCGCGAGGTGCTGTCTGACTCTCGCAGGCGCAGCCGCCGGTTGACCTGGCGCAGCCGCCGCGCCATTAGTTGCGAAAGCCGAATCCCTGCTAGCGGTTGCGTATGCAGCAACTTAACAAAATCGCTGGCGGGCATGCTGCCAATCACAGTCGGCACCAGCGTAATGACATCCGTAGAGCGGGGCGCTTCATCCAGGGGGGCCATTTCTCCAAACAGTTCTCCCCGGCCCAAAATGTTGAGAGTAACTTCCTTGCCATCCAGGTTGTAGGTACGAATCTTAACCCAGCCGTCCAATATGAAGTAAACCGAGCTACCCCAGTCGTTTTCTAGCAAAATTACCTGGTTAGCTGGATGATTGCGCGCCACCACATGGCTAGTCGCCTGCACTACGGCTTCTTCTGGCAGCCCTTTAAACAACTGCGCTGAACGGATGAGTTGGAGATCGGCCTGAGGATCCCGATGACTGTAACGAGCATCCATTAATTATTCCAACATCAGTGATATCGTCTAGGCTAAGGGGGTAACGCCGTGCTACGGGTAAACCAGCTCAGTGGGTAGATACAGAAGGCCCCTGGGCAAGTCCATAAACCAGACCGTACCTATTGTGAATCATCAACAGCGCCAGGGCAAATTCCGCAGTAAATTAAAAATCTGCCGGTAAAAATCTGCCAGCAACCAGCATTCTAAAGGCAAGTTGGGATGCTCAGTATACCACCTAAATACAGCAGCGTTCCGTGGGGGCGTGGCTCAAGTTTAATACATCGAACTTAATGTATCAGGGTTAAAGGTGATTTTTCAGGCTGTCTGGCATACACTTTGGCAGTAATTGGGGAAAAGGTAGACGTACGTGACATTGCAGCGGCAAGAACTTGAGGCGTTAATCGCTGAAATAGATGCAGCTCTGGACGAAACATCGCCACGGCTGCCCTGGGTGATGGCAAGCAGTACTCAGCAGCAGCGGCAACTCTTGGCCAAAGCCAGAACCTGCCTGGCCCAGTTGCAAACCACTCCACCCTTCCTGGCCACAGATGCCGGGTCTGCTACTTCACCTGGGTCAAAGCTACCCTACGACTCCACCACCACTGCGGCTAGCCAGGTACTTAATGCTCTGTTGCAAGAAATGCAGTATCTGCGGGGCCAGACCATGCAGATTTTGACCCCGCTGCAGAATGAGGTGGCCATGTTGCGCCAGCAGCGAGAAACCCTGTTGCAAGAGGTGCAGCAGCTTCAGCAGCAGCGGCTGCAGGTTGAGCAGGCCCCCGGTGGGCCGCTGCTGTCGCCGGGCCACTGGGAAGACACCTTGAGACAACTCACCAGCCACTTAGATGCCCATTTGACTAGCCAAATTGAGCAGGCTGTGCGCCAGATTGAAGGATCGGCAGCCAATATTTATCTGCTGGCTCAGTCCCCAGATGACCCAGCAGAGTTATCCCTGGCGCTGGGTGAACTATCTCCAACGCAACGACTCGACTACCTGAAGCAAATTCAAACTCAAACTGACGAGCTAATTCGCAGTTTGGATGTATCTCTACGAACAGTGTTTGATGCTTTGCAGCAAAATGTCGTCGGTTATCAAGACTCTCTCAACCAGGGACTCAACAAAATGCACACCCTGGGCCAGCAGGGAGAAATCATGTTCAGTGCCTTGATCAATCACCTGGCTCAGCGCCTGAGTCCAGAGGCACTGGCGTATCTGGAGTCTGCTGGGAGGGCAACGCCACGACCTGAGCTACCCCTGGCCGATACTGAGATGGCAGCCTCAGAACCCGCAGAGGTAATCTATCCGTCGGCTTCTCTGGTTGATCCTGACGAGGGGCTAAACCTGGATGACCTGGATTTGAATGCCGACTTTGACGACGAAATCACCCTGCTGCAAATTGATAATGAAATTTCCCAGCTAGACCTCGATGACGAGGAGGTGAACATTCCCGTCGAGCCACGTTCTGGCCAAGAAGGAATAGAGTCTCAAGTCGATGCAGACCCTACATTGATTCCTGACTCTAGCAATTTAGATGAACGGCTTCAGATTCTTGACCAACTGGATGTTGCCACGCCCGACCCGACTGCCGCTGTGTCGTTGCCAACGATTCCCACGGCCGACATCACGGGCATCACCAGTTTGGAAAGCCCAGATAACGAAGAATTTGACGATTTCTACCAAAGCTTGTTTGGCCTTGACCAACCGACTGAAGGCTCCGCACCCATCAATCAGGGGTACGGCAGCCCTGAACTTGGAGATCACCCAGGAGCGCTGACTGAAGCCACTGGTAATCTCTCAGAATTCGGCCAGGACGATTCGCCATTTCAGGCAGAGGCGCTGACTGGGTTATGGGAGGTAACCTCCTCCTCGCTCGTTGATGATGAGGCCGCTTTAACTACTCAGGCTGGCTCTGAACCTGAGTTAGAAACCCTAGACAATTTGCTGGATCCAGGTTCGGGAGTACAGCTTTCTGGCCAAGCTGGGGCAAGTGAGGCTGCTGAAACCCCGATTGTGGCCTCTTTGGATGACCTGCTGCCCGATCCACCAACCGGCACAGGTTCCGGCTCAGACAATCCCCGCACTGTCGATGCCAACCTGGAGGATGGACTTAGTCTCAACCCGCCTGGTCTGGCTTCTCCTGAAGAAGACCTGCTGGTTGCAGATGATGCTATCCCCACCGATCGCTACGGCCTCAGTGTAGACAGTGCCACTGCTGATTTTTTGGCAGAGGATTTAGCCAACCTGGAAAGCACCTGGGCCAGCGAACCGGCACCTCCAATAGGGCTATCCCAGGAACAGCCAACTCTGCTAGATGCTGACCTGCCTGCTACGGAGGAACCAAATCTGCCGCAGGGAGGTAGTGCAACGGCAGACCTCTGGGGAGAACCGTTGATTGAACCCCCAACGGCCTCAGAAGATTTGTTTGGCGATCAATTTATCGATACGCTGGCCCCAGAGCCACCCACAGCAGACCTGTTTGGGGAGCAATTTACTCAGGCTTCAATCCCAGAATCACCAACAGAAGATCTGTTTGGCGATCAATTTATCGATACGCTGGCCCCAGAGCCACCCACAGCAGACCTGTTTGGGGAGCAGTTGACTGAATCATCAATTCCTGAGATAACGACAGCAGACCAGTTTGGGGAGCAGTTTACTGAGGCTCTAATCCCAGAATTACCAACAGAAGATTTGTTTGGTGGTCAATTTGCTGAATCATCAGTTCCAGAGTCACCGACAGAAGACCTGTTTGACAATCAGTTTGTCGAGTCGGTTGCGCCTCCAGGAGCCACAACCGACAACTTCTGGCGCGATGCCAACCCCCCTAGGCCAGTTGTGGATAACCAGGGTTTGTCAACCGTCGAAAGTTTGGCTTCAATTCTGACGGAGCTAGACCTTAGCTTGGGGCCAGACGTGCCTGTAGTGGGCGAGTCCGGGCTTACTTTGGACGATTTACAGGCTCTTTCAGTTGATTCACCGGAAATTGAGGCGGCGATCGCTGCCGAATTTTCTCCTTCCCTTGAGGCCTTCAACCAGCCCAATACCAGCACAGATGTGATGGGGGAAGGCTCTAGCTTCGAGCCGTTTAGCGCTGAACCTGCGGAACCCCCACCCTTATCGACAGAGTGGCCTATTTCTAAGCCAAGCCTGACCCTGGATAATCTACTTGGCGACCTCAGCCTTGACGCTCCAACGGATGATTTGCCTGCTCCTCCCATTCCAGAGAGCGAACCACCCGCCCCTGAGCTAGAACTGACTTTGGACAATCTGGGGTTTAATCTAGATGCGCCTAATCTGGGGGAAGTTTTGCCGCCGCAAACTGAGCAAACTGAACCGAGTTGGCTAGGCTCGGAGGCTAGCACGGCGGTTTCCCATGCCATAGATAATCCAGATTGGCCAGGGGACTTTTCGGTAGATAGTCCGAGAGAGTTGACAGGGTCGTTTCCTGTAGACAACCCAGAGTTGCAGGGGGCCTCTCTACGTCCCGATCCACCAGTGGCAGATGACTCCCTGACGCTGGCTGATTTTGGCCAGAGCTTTGAGGTAGCCCCAGCGCCACCGCCTGTGAAAGCCGGCTCTGTGACTAGCCAAACCAATTTGCAAGAAAGCGACTGGCTACGAGAAATGAGCCTTGACAGCATTCTGGATGCGGCCGGAGATTCCTCCTATCGTATGGCTCCAACTGAGCCTGCTCCGGAGTCACCTTTGAGCCTCGACCTCGATCTGGAGCTCAGCCTGGACGCTGCCCCTGGTCAGGAGACTGACGAGCCGATTAACTTCGATGAGTTTGGTGGCAATGCACCGCTGAACGATGGGTTGGTTCTGCCTGAACCTAGGTCTTTAGAACCAACTTCCGAAGCGGCGGTGTCTGATTTAGATGTGCCGCTTCTCTGGGTTGACGGCGATGAAATCCTGGAGGAAGTCTCAATCGACTTTGGAGATGGGGAGGTTAGTGACATTGCTGCCGGTGATGCCGTTTCTAGTGATGCGCCGGCTGGTGTAATTCCCGGTGATGCAGTCACCAGTGATGCTGTTGATAGCGATTTGGACATTGCCGCTGCCCTAGACGATTTGGACATTGCCTCAGCCCTAACCCCTGAGCCGCTGCCTCTACAGGCTGAGCCCGCTCTGGACGCCGAGCCAGCTATCGTCAATCGGCAGGGCTTCGAGTCTGCCGAAGGGGTGGCCGAAAGTCTGACTCTGGCAGCGGCTTTACCGATAGCGATTGGGGCCATTCCTGATGCTAATGAGGTAGCTGCCAAGCCAGCGCCCATTGAACCGCCGCCAGAGGAAGCGCTGCGACCAGAGGAGGAGCCAACTAGCTGGTTTTTGGGTTTAGATTTAGGCACAACAGGGCTATCAGCCGTGTTGTTAGAGCAGCCATCTGGGCAGGTGTATCCTCTGTACTGGGTGGATAACACCACATCCGGTGCAACGGCGGATAAATTCTTTCGGCTACCGGCGCTGGCCTCGGTACGGGTGACCACTGGGGGCGACTATCAGGTGCAATCTGTGGGATCCTCAGCCCTTACCGTTAACTGGGGTGACGTAGACGCGGCTGAAGAGAACACGGTCATGCTGAAGGGGCTAAAGTCCTTTTTGAAGGTTGGTATTCCCCTGGGGGCGACAGCAGGAGACACGGCCCAGCCTCAGATTCAGTGGACTAGTGACCTACACCTGCCCTTGCAGGCGTTTCAGGAAGCATTCCAGAGGTTATTGGCCACGCTGCCCCAATCCTTCCAGGCTGAGGCCCCCTTTACCCTGGGTGCCGTGGGTTTGGAACCTGCTACCCTGGCCTTGGCCCTCAATCAGTTGGTCGGAGTGGTTGTGAGCTACCCAGCGAATTGGCCCGATAGCTATACCTTTAATCTGCGAGAAGCGGTGCTGGGTGCTGGGCTGGTGGCCAGCCCAGACGATGTTTACTTTGTTGAGGACGCGATCGCGGCTATACTCTCCGGTCTACCTGACCCCCAAGCCCCGCCTGCCGATGGTCAGGGTCAGCCGATTCACCAGCAAACCCTCTACGCCTGCCAGTGGATGGGCGGTACCGTAGCGATTTCTGCCGGGGCCACCGTCACCGAAGTAAGCCTGGTCAACTTGCCAGAAAATCTGGCCGACCTTGCCTATGCTGACTTTGCACTGCACTCAATGAGCTACGCCGGGGATGCTATTGATTTAGACATTGTTTGTCAACTCCTGCACCCTACCGAGCGCCGCCAGCTCCGCGCCGACCATAGCTACCGCCCCAATTCTGAAGCCGCCAGCGGCTGGAGTTGGCAAACCGCCATGCCCGAGCTGAACGCGGCTCACTGGGCCGACCTGGATTTGGATAGTCTGGAATTTCCTCGTCCCGCAGAGCCCGACCAGGCCCGACGGCAGCTATTGCTCCAGCGATTAGAATCCTCACCGCTGGGTCAGAGCGTTCTGGATGCGGCCCGCCACTTGAAAATCATCCTTCAGCACCAGCCTCAGTTTGAGCTAGAACTGGCCGACCAGCACTGGGTAGTGCGCAGCAAAGATCTGGAAGATCGCATCATTTTGCCCTATATTCAGCGCATCAATGGCCACCTGAATCGGCTGCTGAGTGAAGTGGGGATTTCTAGTCAGGCGATTAACCAGGTGATTTGCACTGGTGGTAGTGCCTCGCTACCCAAGATGGCCCGCTGGCTTCGGCAAAAGTTCCCTAACGCCACCATCGTGCAGGATACCTACCACAGCGATCGCCCCCCCAGTTGTAGCCGGGTGGCCTATGGGTTGGTTAACCTGGCCCGCTATCCCCAGGTGCTAGACCTGACCCGCCACCAGTACAGCGATATGTTCCTGCTGATGGAACTGCTGCGTACTTTTCCCGACCAGCCCATGCCCCTCGACGGCATCCTGCACCTGCTGAAGGAACAGGGCCTCAACGTCGAGGCGTGTGAACCCCATCTACTGGCGCTGCTGGAAGGTCGTCTTCCGCCTGGATTGCTGCCCGTAGCGGCCAATAATCCCGTGGTTTTGCCCACCACCGATAAGACGATTGCGGCCCTAACAGCAACCCCATTGTTTAGCCGCCCCAATCCCCAAATCTATGTTCCTAACCAGCAACAGTGCGATCGCCTGCGCACCTACCTAGGTCGATTGCTGGCTGACAAGCAGCAGACCCTGGTTGATCCACTGCTGGTTAGTCTAACGGCTCTCAACGTTTGAGTTTAGGGCCAGGTATAGGCTGAAGCTAGGAGTCAGGAGCTTAGGAGAGCGAGGCTTCCTATGTACTTCGCCTTCTGCCTTCCGTCTCTTATCCTGGTGGCACCTCATCACCGGCTGGAGAAGGGCTAGAGGGGTTTACTGGCTGGCCGCTGTCGTTGTCAAAGGGAGCGTCTGTAGCCTCAGGTGAATAGGGCGAACTATTTGTAGAATCTGGTTGATAGGTCGGTTGGCCGTCTGGGGTTGGCTCAGTTTCCATGCCAGGGCTACTTTCTAAGTCACTATCTAGCTCAGGCGAATCGCTGCTGGGCCGACCAACGGGAGCCAACGGTTGGTTTAATTCGTCATGGGTAGCTTGGGTGAGGCGACGAACTAGCTCACTGGCTCGACCATCATTATCGCGACGCTGCACCATCAAAGCCAGCACGTAGCGCTGACCGTTGGGGGTATCTACCAAAGCCACATCGCCCAGGGCCATTGCAATATCGCCTGTCTTGTTAGCGACAATGGAGCCATCTGTCAGGCTATAGGCAATCAGGCTGCGGTTGACGGTGCGCTGCATGATGCTGAACAGGCGATCGCGCGATCGCGGCGACAGAATACCGTTCTGGTCAACCAACGCCATTAGCAGAGCCAAATCTTTGGCACTAGTGGTGTTTGTACCCTCCAGGTCAGGCAGAGGATTGCGCAGCACCGTAGACTCTAGGCCCCAGGTGGCAAACTGCTGGTTAAGGGTATCCAGCCCACCCAGTGTGTCAATGAGCATATTAGTAGCGGTGTTGTCGCTGTCGATAATCATGCGCGTCGCTACCTCTAAAGCAGTGTACTCGCTACCAACTGCGTCGTTACCCATCGAGCCAGAGCCACCCGCCACCTGATGCTCTTGCAGCGCCAGGGTTTGGTTGAGAGCGATGGCTCCTGCATCCACCTGCTGTAAAAACGCCGCTAGGATTGGCATCTTAATGGTGCTGGCCGAGGCTACGGTTTTGCTGCCTTCTAAATCCACATAGCGGCCTGAGTCCAGATCCAGAGCGTACAAATTTAGCGTTAAACCAGGAGTAAGGGTAGCTAGTTGTTCTAGCTGGGCCTTGAGCCGAGTCAACTCACTCACTGGCTGAATATCCGTGATGCTATTGGCCCCTTGTCCGGCTGCTAATGGTCGGGTTCCGGCTTTGGGAATTGGAGCCGAAGCCGTTGAAGTACCCTCTCGATTTGGTGAGGCCACATTGCTAGGACTTAGAATCGACAGCAGCGTACCGGCAATAGCGGCTACGCCAACTCCCAGAATCACCAGTCGAATCAAATACAGCACCGGTAGCGGTGGCTTAGCAAAACGCCGCCGAGGAGTAGCTGGGCGTGGGGACAGTACAGTGTCTTGCTCGTAGGATGGGTAGGGCGAAGCTAGGGAATCTGTTGGGGCTTGACCAACTCGCTCAGCCGCCTTGAAGGACGGTCGCCCCGGTAGCGGACGCAGCGGCGTAACTTTAGACGACCGGGCAGCTGTCGATAAATCGGCGGCTGGCGAACTGTGAGGATGAACTTGCAAAGGCCGAGGCTGTCCTGATAACCGAGGTTGAACGGTGGCCTTCTCCGCTATCGGGGGCACCGCTCCCTGGCCTGGTCTGGTCTTAAAGCTGGGCAATGAGGCTTCACGAGACGCAGGGGGCACTGGCCCAGACCTATCCTCTGGGCTGGGATACCCCAAAGCTCGGTTACTAAAGTCTCTGGTGTCTGGAATGGGCGAACCAAAATCGGGGGTCATGTGTTTGTACTGTCGCCATTGATTGCGCCGCCTTGAGGCCAGAGAGGGTCGATTTAGCCAGTCGTCTTCGGCGGCATTAGAGGCCCCAGTAGTGGAATAGGCTGAGGGCTGACTGCTGCCCTCAGCCGGTGCATAGGGGTTAGAGGCTGCATCGGCTGGGGTGAATGGATTAGTCTCTCTAGAGCCTGGTAGCCGCTCCGGAGAAGCAGACGAAGAATGATAAGAGTCGTCGTACTGTGCCATAGGTTAGGTAGGTTGCTGTGCCGTCGATATCACCAGTCATACAAACAGAAACGCGGGTGGCGGCTGGGCTATGGTTGTGGCCCAATGGCCCAATTCACCTGTCTAAGAACGCCCCTAAGCATAGCCAATTCTTGTCGATTTGGCCCAGCCCGGTGCAACAATTGCCGCAGCTTGGCCATGCGGCTGGCGGCGGTATGGGGGTAAAGATAACCGATCTTGAGCAAAATGGCTTCTAAATCTTGGTAAAACCCTTCGAGTTGCTCTAAATCCGCAGGCTCTTCCGAGTTCTCAGACCAGTCTGCCGCTGTCAGAGGTAGCGCCATGTTCGCGGCTAGGGCAAAGCGGTGCAAAAGATAGCAACACACCGCCACGGCCTGAGCCAGATTAAGCGAAGGATAGCTGTCATTGGCCGGAATCCGCACCCACCGCTGGGCATAGACGAGTTCGTCGTTGCTTAAGCCCCGATCCTCTGGGCCAAAAATTAGGGCGGCGCTCAGGTTATCCGCTGGGTGAGCAGGCAGCAGCCAGGGCAGGGCGCTCTCTGGGGTTTCTAACCGATGGGCCTGGGGATGTAGCCGCCCTGTGGTAGCCACCGCCCGCTGACAGCCAACCAGAGCCGCAGGTAGGCTGGGGGCAATTGTTGCGGCCGCCAGGACATCCTGCCCGTGGACGGCCATGTGTTGCGCCAACTCTGAATCCGGATCACACTGGGGGTTGACCAGCACCAGATGCTGTAAGCCCATGTTCTTCATCACCCGCGCCGTGGCTCCAACGTTGAGCGGCCCAGCCGGTTCTACTAAAACGATGCGGATTTGCGCCAGTGGCCACAGATCCATAATCAGATTTCCTTTTAGTTAGCAGTCCTCTATGGTAGCGAGGCAGTGGGTTTTAGTCTTTACTCCCCCGCCCTTCGTTTTTGGGATGCCCATGAGTTAACTTGGGGTGGCCTGATTTAAATTTCTGTCTATGCTTAGCAAATTAAAATTTCTGGTCTCTCAGCCTGGCTTGGCTCTGCGCGATCGCTTAACCTCAGATAGCCCACTCTCGCCCCCGGCTGGAGAGTTTGTTAAGGGCATCAACCTGGGCGGGGAGGCTGTGGTAATCGACGGGAATCCTTGGTTGTCCTACTCCGAAGCATTAGCCACGGGACTCTCTGCGCCAGGGGTAACGGTGGCTCAAACCTATAGAATTCCTAAGCCTCACGCCCAGGGAGAAATGCGAGCCATGCTAAACACCGTCATCTTCAAAACCCAAACCCTAGCGTTAGAGCAGTCCCTCCCTAATGGCCGTTATGACCTCTACCTCTGGATAATGGAGAACTTTCAGACCAACTGGCATTCCCTAGAACTGCAAGTAGCCAGCCAACCCATTGCTCAGGGGCTTGGCCAGCTCTCCCTGGATGGCTGGGCTCGTTATGGCCCCTACACCGTTGCGGTGAACGAGGGTTGGTTAAACCTGGCGCTCACCACCCACAGCCCTGAAATTGATGCCCACCTTATGGGCCTTAGCCTCCATAGAGTTGATTGAGGAAGCTTGGATAGAACCGGGTTTCTGATGGCGACAGAAACCCGGCTTCTGAGGCCAGAACCTAGATCGCCAGCACCGGCTTGTCAACTTGGTAGGTGCTGAGGATGCGCTCGGCCATTTGGGGCGGGGTCAACCCCAGGGCCGCCTTCGATTGGTCAGGAGAGGCATGGTCTACCAGCACATCGGGCACCCCAATCCGCAGCACCGAGGCAGGTACCTGGGCATCTAGAATGGCCTCAGCTACGGCAGAACCAAAGCCCCCCATCAGGCAGCCTTCCTCCAGGGTAACAACCCTACCAATCTCCTTAACCAGGGGCAGAATTAGCTCGGTATCCAAAGGCTTGGCGAAACGAGCATTCACCACCGTTGCTTCAATGCCGTGTTCGCTGAGGATTTCAGCGGTTTGCATAGCCGGGTAGACCATCGAGCCGTAGCCTACCAGCAACACATCGTCGCCCTGGCGCAGCACCTCGGCCTTGCCAATGGGCAGGGGTTCCCAGCCCTCTTCCATCAGCGGGGCACCATAGCCATTGCCCCTGGGGTAGCGCATGGCGATCGCCCCTTTTGTGTAATTAATCCCCGTCACCAGCATGCGCTGTAGCTCGGCCTCATCTTTGGGCGCCATCAGCACTATGTTGGGGATGCAGCGCAGGTAGGCAATGTCGTACATGCCCTGGTGGGTTGGCCCATCGGCCCCAACAATGCCCGCTCGATCCAGACAGAAGAACACTGGCAGCTTTTGGATGCAGACATCATGCACAATCTGGTCGAAGCCGCGCTGCAAGAAGGTGGAGTAGATCGCCGCCACCGGGCGCATCCCATCACAGGCCAACCCTGCCGCCAGAGTAACCGCGTGCTGTTCGGCAATGCCCACGTCGATATACTGCTTAGGCAGGGCTTGCTGAAGCTTATCCAGCCCGGTACCCGTCGCCATTGCCGCCGTAATGCCAATGATTTTTGGGTTTTCTTCCGCCAATTTCACCAAAGTTTCGGCAAATACCTTGGAGTAGCTGGGCGGCTTCGGCTTAGTAGAGGGCAGTCCCTTGCCAGTCGAGAGGTTAAAGGGAGACTGGGCATGGTAGCCCACCTGGTCTTTTTCGGCGATGGCGTAGCCCTTGCCCTTGGTGGTTGCCACGTGCACCAGCACTGGCCCCGTGTGCTTGTGGGCTTCTTTAAAGGTGGCAATCAGTTCTTGCAGATTATGACCATCTACCGGCCCCATGTAGGTAAAGCCCAGTTCTTCAAACACGGCTCCCACTTTGGGCACGGCCAAACGCTTCATGCCTTCTTTGACCCGATCCAGCTCGGGAGACAGGGAACTACCGACAAAGGGCAACTGCTTGAACTGCTCTTCCAGATTGTCGGTAAGGAACTGCACAGGCGGACTCAGGCGCATTTTGTTGAGGTAGCGCGGAATTGCCCCCACGTTGGGCGAAATTGACATTTCGTTATCGTTCAGCACCACCAGCAAGTTGGTATTGGGCAAGTGGCCTGCGTGGTTAATGGCTTCTAGCGCCATCCCTCCAGTCAGGGCTCCATCGCCAATGATGGCCGCTACTTTATAGTTGTCCCCGGCCATGTCGCGGGCCAGGGCCATGCCCAAAGCGGCAGAAATGCTGGTAGAGGCGTGTCCAGCCCCGAAGTGGTCGAACTTGTTCTCACTGCGCTTCAGGTAGCCCGCCACGCCATCCTTTTGGCGCAGGGTATGAAAGTCGTGGTAGCGCCCAGTAATTAGCTTATGGGGGTAAGCCTGGTGGCCCACATCCCACACCACTTTGTCGCGATCTAAATCTAAGGTTTGGTAAAGGCCCAGGGTTAACTCCACTACGCCCAGCCCAGGCCCCAGGTGTCCGCCGCTGGTGGCCACGGTTTCCAGATGCTTTTCGCGAATTTGTCGGGCGATGTCTTCTAGCTGCCGAATGGATAAACCGTGCAGTTGGTTCGGGTGAGTTATGTCACTCAGGCGCATACTAAATTAACCTCTGGGTCACGCAATTGACTTTTCCTGCTAATCTCACTGTAGAAGATATAGCGTCGAGAAACAGAAGGCATGGGCAGCTACAGCCAGAACTGATACCTTGGTGAAGCAATCCCATGTAGTTTATTGATCAACACTCAGCAACCGTCGATTACAACCGTTAACCAAGCGATATAACCCTTAACGTTCTGTTATGGTACATTTTCTTAGTTCTCTGCGCCTTGTCCAGTGCCCTGCACTACCATTTGCCGTGATTAGCACCCTGGTCGCCCCAATAATAGTGCTATCGCCCCTGACAGCCCAGGCTAATGAGTTTGCCACCTGTGCTGCGTCATTAATTGAGGCTGGAGTTGAGGCGGAAGCGGCTTCCACGGCCTGTGCCCAGGCGCTAAAGCCAGAGCAGGTTTCTCGCTGCGTGGTGGATGTCACCAATGCTACAGAACTGGCTCCTGACCAAGTGCTGGCCGCCTGTAGCCGAGATCGCCGCCCCGATGAACTGTCTACCTGCGTTGCCACCATCCACGACAGCCTGGAGGTAAGCAGCTCTACCGACGTGCTAGACAACTGCCGCCGCAGCGTGCTGCCCGTGCGCTATTCCGACTGCGTGGTTGGCCTAGCTACTACCGCTGAGGTGGCCACCACCGAATCGATGGCCTTTTGCATTGCTGCAGGCTACCGCCCGGTAGATGTAGCGCCGACGTTTATCTTTGCGAAGTGAGTTAGTCCAGGTAAAATGGGTATGGACAAAGGGCTTTGCCCGTGGAGCAATGATTAGGATGTGCAGACAAGGGCCGATTAACCATCAGGGCAATCGGTAACTAGCGACTCGCACAACTAAGTCTCCACTATCGGGATCGTGGTTGAACACAAAGCTCCCAGCCTTAGTTTCGTGGCCAGAGAGAAAGTCAATCTGCTGCTCGCCGGTTTCGTCTCCTTCTCCTTCGATTTGGAGTTCAGCCGTGATTTGCACACCGTTGGCGATACGCCCGCCAGTGTTAGTAATGGCAAAGGGCACATAATAGCGACCATCGGTAATGCGAACTGCCTCCGAAACTGTGACATTAAAGGCAGGGGGGCGATTTTGGTTAACCTGCCAGTCGTAGAGAATCAGGCCAACTAGACCAATTAAAATCAGGCTGGCGATCGCAAACGTCACCCATTCTGCCAAGGAGCGCTCTGTAAACCGGCCAGAGGGTGGCGGATCAACGGGTTGAGGAGAATCTGGGGAGGAGTTAGAGGGAGAATTTGAAACATCCATTAAATAAGAATACGCCCTGCGGCCCCTCCAATGGAGGCCGGAAGACCCAGCACCAGCGTATTGCTGAGCCACTCCTGCCAAGGATCAGTCTGGTTGAGTTGTTGAAATAGCACCAGCATGGTTACTGAAATCACCAACGCCACCAGATAAGCCACCAGAGTTTCGGTGATGGGGCTGAGTAAAAGCCCTCGTTGGGCGCGTTCAGTACGGTCGGTAAACCCCGCTGCAAACACAATTCCGTAGGATAGACCCAGGGACGCCGCCATAATTAGCAGCAGCCATAGGGGAGGTAGGGAGGCCGCTAGCAGCGGTACTTCCTCAGTGGGGGCAATGCTAAAGGCAATGAGTACAGCCCCAATCACAGTGGCATCGAGATCAACCAGGGCATCGCGCACGCTGGCCAGAGTCGGGGAGGATAGATGGCGCGAAAGGGGAGCGGTAATGCGGCGATCTCGCGGGGGCCTGCCCTGCAAGGTAGATCGGGCCAGGGCCACCCCTAGCGCAAAAGGCACTGTCTCAAACACCAGTTTGCCCAAGGCTTCTGAGAGGGGAGTTTCTACAGTAATCCGCCGTAGTAATATCAGAGCCAGCGCCGCGCAGACTACTCCAATACCCAGCGCCTCAACACTCTCCATTACCGCTTCTATGGGATGCAGACGAAGGGTTTGCCGAAACCCTTCCACCTGAGTCAGTAACCACACAACCAGCAGAGTCACTCCCAGCACGGCCAGCAGCCACCAGGAACCTGTAGCCGACCCGATTGACCAGACCTCCACGGTGTAGAGTAACGGCACCCCAAACAAATAGCCCCCTGCTGCACCTTTAAAGACAGCTTGGCATTCGAGCCGCCAGATGTTGTCGGGTAGACTCTGGGTCATAGAAGGAGGGAAGAAGCGTTAGCGTTGAGTTTTGAGCTTTAAATTTTCAATCTCTTTGCTTTAATTTTCGCTCTTCTAGTCCTCCCTGGCTCCAAAGAGATAGACTGATCTTATTCATTTTTTGCCCGCTGGCTTCTTTCAACGTTGCTGATGTTGTTTGCAGAACCAGACTATCCTCACGTGGTGATGTCGTTTTCCTATCGCGGCTTCATGCTGGAGCTAGACCAAAGCGATGAGGATGGTGTGCCTGTGTTTTCGGTATGGGCTACCTATGAGCAGGGCTGTGCAGTGGCGGTGCCGGGCGTGGTGAGCCGCCGAGAGGCGATTTATAAAGCCAAACTGTGGGTTGATCGACGCCTTAAGATCTGAGTGCTCCGGGTTTTCAACTCGGGCAATTTTCATTACCCTCATTAGCGGCATAGTAATAGGATATTTGACAAATCTCAGGTGGATAGGGAGAGAATGCCCGTTCAAAGACACTCTATTTGATAAAAAAAAGGGGATGAAAATAACTCATCCCCTTACATCATGATTACATCCGACTAGCAATCAGCAGACTTAAAAACTAGCTTGAAAACTATTGAGCTTGGGCTTCACCAACCTCAAGGGTAGGAGCAGCGCTACCATTACTCAAGCTAATTTTGACCACTTTATTACGAGCCTCTACCACTTTGGGCAGGGTCAGGGTAAGTACCCCGTGGCTGAAGTCAGCCGTTACATTATCGTTTTGCACGGCATCGGTCAGGTTCACTAAGCGGTGGAAGCTGCCATAGCGGGCATCATCGTACAGTAGCTTAGTGCCGTCAGCCAGTTCGGGCTGCTTGCGGACGCCAGAAATAGACACAGCATCTACAGTAACCTGCACATCCAAATCATCGGCTTGCACGCCGGCCAGGTGAACTGTGAGAAGGAAGTCGTCACCCTGGTCAACCAGACGAACAGCCGGAGCCCAGTCAGATTTAACGGCGGCTTCACTGGTCAAATCGCCGAACACATCGTTAACTTGGCGACGGATAGCGTTAATTTCAGCAATGGGGTCTAAATAGCGACGAACGATCATAGAAACTAACCTCCTGGTAACAACTTTTTCCTTTCTGGAACTGTCCGTTGTGGAATAAAGCGGGCTGTGTGCTCAACCCTTACAGTTTCTATGGTGTGCCATTATCATTGAACTCTCTAGTGGCAGGAACCCTACTGAAATGGGGGTTTTACCGTATCAGTGCCCCAGTATTACCTGACGAAAATTGGCGAAAGACCGGAAAGGCTCTCAGTAAATCAGACACGATGGTTGTCTGGCTAACGCTCAGTGCCATTCATTCTTTATCTTGAGCAAGATGAGGAAGGTTTGAAAGAAATGGCCGCCTTTTACATTTCGAGTAAACCCTACTAGCTCTGTAGGGATCATCCTATTGAAAACCAGTTTCCCAGTGATAGATAGAATAAGGATGACAACAGCATTTCTAGTGACAGTGATTTTGAGTTTTCTCACCGCTTCACAGATTGTTCCTGACCGATTGCAATTAACCAAGTTACGAATCGTTAAAGACAATCTATTTCAGGAGGTTAAATTCTATGGCGCTCGTTCGTTGGGAACCGTTTCGCGAAATTGATACCCTACAACGTCAGATGAATCGACTGTTTGACGACTTCGTGCCAGCTCTTCGCGAAGGTCGTGAGGAGATAACTTTTATTCCTGCGGCTGAAATGGAAGAAACTCCAGAGGCCATTCATTTGAAGATAGAAGTACCTGGCATGGATGCTCAAGATCTAGATGTTCAGGTGTCAGCCGAAGCTGTTTCGATTTCTGGAGAACGTAAGTCGGAAACTAAAACTGATGAAAATGGCGTAACTCGTACAGAGTTCCGATATGGTAAATTCCAGCGGGTTATTCCATTGCCAGCACGGGTACAAAATAGCAGTGTAAATGCAGAATACAAAGATGGTATTCTGCAGCTAATTTTGCCGAAAGCAGAGGAAGAAAAAAATAAGGTCGTGAAAGTAAACCTGGCCTAGCTTAAGTTTGAGTTAAGGATAGGTTTTGTTATTAGACGCCGGGTTTCTTTTAGGGGAAACACTAGGATTTCTAGTGATTACCATCGAGAAGCCCGGTTTTTTGGCTTCAGAATTTAGGCGTTTTGAAGAAATTATTGCAAGATATTCCTCACTACCGCCGTCTACAATCAAAGGGGCTGCTCTGATTCCCTTTGATATATGGAACTTCCATTGATTGGTAAAACCCGTCGCCCCTGGCTCTGGCTGCTAGGGGGGGCAGCCGTGCTGCTAGTAACTGCTGGCATTATTGGGTTTGGGTTATGGCGTAGCCGTCTCAATGCCTACGATATTGAGGATTTTACTACTGCGGCTACAGTGCAGCCGTTGACCGTGCGAATTACGGCCAGCGGCAATGTGCGCCCGGTGCAAACGGTTAACCTTAGCCCGCAGAACGCTGGCATTGTGGCTGAGCTGTATGTGGAACAGGGCGATCGCGTTGAGGCAGGGCAGCTCATTGCCCGTATGAAAAGCACCGATATTGCGGCTCAACTTGAGCAAAATCAGGCCGCTGTTGCCGAAGCCGAAGCTGCATTGGCCGATGTACGCCGCGGTAGCCGACCCGAAGAAATTGCCCAGGCCACAGCAGCGGTAGAAACAGCCCAGGCCCAAGTGCGCGATGCCCAGGCACGGCTAGAACTGGCGACCAGCGAACTTAACCGCAACCAGCAATTGTTTGAGCGGGGCGCAATTTCCCAAACTGAGCTAGAGAACGCCCAGCAAGAACAGCGTAGTGCCCAGGCCGGGGTAGAGCAGGCGCAGTCTCTCGTAACCGAGGCCCAGCGCCGGGTAGACGATCTGCGTAACTTGCCAGAAGCCGAGGCCGTGGCCCAGGCTGAGGCTCGTTTGGCCCAAGCCCGCGCCCAGCTTCAGGGCACCCAGGTCAGGCTGGAGGAAAACGACATTCGGGCTCCCTTTGGCGGCATTATCACCCAGAAGTTTGCCTCTGTCGGAGCCTTTGTAACTCCAACCACAACCGCCTCCGATGCCTCCTCTGCCAGTTCGACTGCCATTGTGGCCCTGGCCCAGGACTTGGAAGTACTGGCCGAGGTGCCCGAAGCCGACATTGGCCTGATTCAGGTTGGTCAGCCGGTTGAGGTGGTGGCCGATGCTTTTCCAGAGCAGACCTACCAGGGCCGGGTCAAGCTGGTGGCCCCAGAAGCCATTGAGCGCCAAAACGTGACGCTGTTTCAGGTGCGGATTGAGCTTTTAGACGGCAAAGAAAGCTTGCGATCTAACATGAATGTGAACGTGGCCTTTATTGGCGACCAGGTGGCCGATGCCTTGGTGGTGCCTACGGTGGCGGTTGTCACCCAGGCCGGGGAAACGGGAGTGTTGGTGCCTGGTAAGCGGCAGGATATTTTCTTTCAGCCAGTCACGCTGGGGCCACAGGTCGGCAACCAAATCCAGATTCTCAGCGGTATTGAGGCAGGCGATCCGGTATTTGTGGATTTGCCGCCAGGTAAGTCGCTTAATTCCATCACTGTGCGGCAGGAGCGCTAGGTGCCTCGATGGGTAAAGCCGATCCGTACCGAATTAAGCTCTCACAATTACGTGCCCTGGTTGCCATTGCCGATACAGGATCCTTTAGCGAGGCCGCCTTGCAGATGGATCTCTCACAGTCGGCCGTTAGCCATGCCATCGCTACGCTTGAAGAGGAGCTAGGCGTGCTGCTTCTGAGCCGGGGGCGGCAGGGCGCGGTGCTGACTCCCGTAGGCAAGCACATCACTGAAGAAGCGCGACAAGTTTTGAAGTCTCTGCAAAACCTCTGCCACCAGGCTGACCTGGCCAAGGGGCTGCAAAGCGGCGAAGTGCGTATTGCGGCCTTTCGCAGCGTCGGCACCCACATCCTGCCGGAGGTGATTCGCCAATTTCGGGAGCAGTATCCAGCTATTACCATCGGCATTGACGAAAAATCGCATTATGAAATAGTCGAAGAAGACTTGCGCCTGGGCCTGGCCGATGTGGGGTTCACCTACCTGCCCACCAAACCGGAGTTTGACGCCTGGGAGGTGCTGCGAGATCGCTACATTGCCCTGCTTCCACCGATGCCGCAGCCATTGCCCGATCCCTTTACCTGGGCAGATTTAGCCGCCTATCCGCTCATTCTCAGCACTAGCGATGACGGCGATCGCCAACACCTGGAGAGCCTCCTGCGCCAACACCAGCAACATCTCAAACCTGCCTACGCCGTCCGCGAAGACTCTACGATTCTAGGTATGGTTCAGCGAGGACTGGGAGCCACCATCATGGCCCGCCTCGCCGCTAAACCTATTCCGCCCCGGCTGCATGTGGCTGAGCTACCCATCACCCTAGAACGCATCATCGGTGTAATTGTGTTGAAAGATGCCCTGCTACCGCCACCTGTGTACGCGTTTCTGGAGACGCTGTGGGCGATTTGGCCAGGCAGTGGCGAGTGAGGTAGCAGCGCTCAGTCCTACCGACCATACCGCTCTACCGCATAGGCATGGGCCTCCAATTCCTCCGCATCTGATAAGGCTGGGAGCGTTATGGCAGCATTGCCGTACTTGCGGCGCAGCGCCAGACCTAGCAAGTAGTCAGCAAAGTGGGGATTTTTGGGCAACAGAGAGCCGTGCATATAGCTGCCGAAGACGTTTTTGTAGCGGGCGCCTTCGTATTCGGCTAAGGCGTTGTTGCCAAACCCGGCGATGGTTTTGGCCAGAGGCTCGACCCCAGCACCCAAAACCGTTTGCCCGGAGTGATTTTCAAATCCGACCAGGGTGGTTGGAATCGTTTTAGGCTCGGCGTACAGGCTCAGCATCTCCTGGTACATGGCGGGAAAAATCTCCGCCACCAGGTTGCCGATGCAACGCTGTTTCACCTCTGTGCCGGGGGCTTTGGTGGTGACGTTAATGATCCCCAACCCACGGGTTTCCTGGCCGTTGCCCATCAGGAATGTGTTGCCCATCAGTTGGTAGCCGCCGCACACGCCCAAAAAGACCGTCCCAGCTTCGGTATCGGCCTTGATGGTGTCGTACTTAAGCTGGTGAAAGTCGTCCACTACGGCCACCTGGTCGTTATCCTGACCACCGCCCATAAAGTACAGGTCGGTTTCGCCAGGGCAAGGAACATCTCCCATGCTCAGAGGCTGCACGGTGCAGTCAATGCCCATCCACTGACAACGCCGCTGCAGGACAATCAGGTTGCCCGTGTCGCCATAGAGGTTGAGGTAATCGGGATAGAGGTGGGTAATAGTCAAGGAGTAGGGCATCGCTTACACCAGGTCGAGGGTTTTGCCCATGAGTTTACGAAATTCCAGCATGGCGGTGTAGGTAGGCATGACGAATACTGTATCGCCATCTAGCGCCTGGTTAAAAGACAGATCAATGGCCTCACGGATAGATTCCACCGTGGGCATCGGGCTGGCGGGGGGATGCTCCAACGCATACTTGAGGCGTACCTGCATATCCTTGGCGCGAATGCCAGTACAGAGAATCCAGTCGATGGTGGCCTGGTTAAGCCGCTCTAGCTCGCTATCCCACAGCCAGGAGACATCTTTGCCGTCGGCGGTGTTGTCGTTAATGGCCAGAATCAGCTTGAGGGCCGGGATGTGGCGTAGTAGTTCCAGACTGAGGCTGAAACTGGCCGGATTTTTAACCAGCAGTAGCCGATAGTTAACCTGCTTATCACCAACCTGACGGGCAAGAATTTCGCCCCGGCCAAAGGCAGGCTTGAAGGTTTGTAACCCTTGGACAGCCGTGTTGCTATCCACACCAAGTAGGGTGGCGATGGCAATCGCTGTCAGCGCATTGTAGACATGGAAGAACCCCGGTGACGCGGTTCTGGCCTGGGGAATGGTGATGGCGCGGTTCTGCATGGTGCCGTGAATGGCAAAGTCCGTCGTCAGGTCGTCGTTGATATGAATTTCTGTCGCCTCTAGCCCCTCACGCTCAGCTTCTCGGCGGCGAAGCTGGCCTTCGTAGGGCAAAAACCGAGAATATTCCTCCGCCAGAGACACAAAGTAGGTGGGATTAGGTAATCCCTGGGTGAGCCGAGCCGTGCGCGGATCATCCCCATTCACCACCACCTCGGCCTGGGGACACTGGGCAATGCCATCGCGAATCAGCTTTTCGGTACGGTCAATCTCACCGTAGGCATCAAGCTGGTCGCGGTAGAGGTTGGTTACAGCGATAACCCGAGGTTGTAACAGCGCCGCAATGCGAGGCAGGGTGGCTTCCTCCACTTCCAAAATGGCATGGGTAACGTCCAGCCGTCCCAGGGCATTGCTCTGCTTCAGGAGTTCCGATAAAATCCCCTGACTGAGGTTGGCCCCAGCCTTGTTGCGCAGCACCTTCACTCCTACCACCGGCTCCAGAATGGCGCTCAACATGGTTTGGCTGGTGGTTTTGCCGTTGGTGCCTGTGATAGCGATGATGATAGGAATTTGCTTTACCAAAGCCTTGAGCGCAAAGGGAAAGTATTTACCAACCAAGTACCCTGGCAGAGCTGTGCCAGACCCCCGCCCAGACCTCCGCAGTACTAGAGTCAGCAGCTTGGCAAAGGCGACAATGGGAATCAGCAGCAGTTGGTTCATGGCAAGCAGCGGCAAGGGGCGTGGAATATTCTGTCCACGTTACCGTAAACCTGAGCCGCAAGTCTCAGGCTGGGCCTGATGATGACGACCTGAAGTTAAACAACACTCGGGATAGTTTTTGGATGTCCAACTTTGTCATCACACCGCACAACAGAGATTTGGTACGTCACGCGGGGCGATGACGGCACCCTACGGGCCTCGGTGCATCACGCGGGACGATGCCGCTACAATGGCAGCTTAAGCTTGCGTTTGCCGGTTTTGTTCTATGCTTGCCAGCGCGTTACTTCAGTTCACTCCTCTGCGGGCCAACCCTACTGCCGAGCGATGGGCATTGGGTCGAGCAGTAGGGCAGCAAATTCAAGCCTATCGAGCCGGGTTGCCGCTGTTGGCTCCGCCGCCAGCAAGGGGCACGGTCAAGGATATCTCCCTCAGCTACAAGGTTTGGGGCCTGCAGTATGCGCGGCAAGAGGCCCAGGTGTTGAGTTCTTATCAGGCCATTGCCGACCTCTTCCAGAGCGATGGCGTAGACGGGCGGCTGTTGATTTTAGGCGAACCCGGCATGGGCAAAACCCACACCCTACTGGCGGTGGCTGGGATTCTCTTGCAGCGGGTCAGCCGTAGTGGGGGGCCAATTCCGGTGCTGGTAGACTTGGCGGCTTGGGCTGGAGAGTCGCTGGAATCTTGGCTTATCGCCTACCTTTGGGACGAGTACCGGGTATGCCAGCTCACGGCTACTACCTGGCTACAGACGGCTCAGCTTACTCTGTTGCTGGATGGGTTTGATGAGTTATCTAGCGATCGCCAGCGCAGTTTTGCTAAAGGACTGGATATCCTCCTACGCAGCAATGTTAATCAAACCGCCATCCTCTGTTGCCGTCGCCGGGTGCTGGAAGCAAGCGGCATTAACTTTGGCTACTTCAACAGCGGCGTGCACATTGCACCGCTGGCAGCGCAGCAGGTTAAAACCTATGTGCTGGCCCAAAATTGCCCGGCTCTCTGGCCCCGCATTAAAGCCAGTAAAGCGCTACAACAACTGGCTCGGTATCCCCTTTACCTGAGTATGCTGGTGCTGATGGCGGCGGCCATTAGCCAGGCCGAAATCCCTATTACTGGCCGAGCTTCGTTGATCCGGCGCTTTTGTGAGTATCAGCTTCAGCGTGAGGGTAGCCGTGCCCAAGACCCAGCCGCGCTAAGCTGGCTGGCTCACCAGTTGGAGCAGCAACCCCACCTCTTTCGGCTTGACCAGCTTGATCGCACCTGGCTACCTGAGTCCCAGCGGCTTCTTTACCGAGGAGTTGTGGGCTTGGGGCTGGCCCTCATTTTCTGGCTAGTGGGCCACAACCTGGGATTGGGTCTGGCCGTAGGGCTGGTGTTCTCGCAGCTCGATTTAGAGTCCTTTCCCTACACTCGGCTGAGCTTGGCTACGGCCTCCTGGCCAGGTTTGGGGGTACTGGCGCTGGCCAGTGGGTTGCCAGCCTTGATTTTGGGCCTAAGTTTTGGTGGTTTTACCGCTTCTATCCTGAGTCGCTTTAATTTAGGACTACCGGCCTTTGGCTGGAGTGGAGTAATCGGGGCAGTTTTGGGTTGGGGGCTGGGACTAAGTGCAGTGGTGTGGGGTGGGTTACCTCAAACTATCCAAAGCCGCCAGAGTACTAAACAAGACATCCACATGGCCCTGCGCAATACGCTGCTGCTGGTTGGGCTGCTGGCTGGCGTGCTGGCTTTAGTGTTGGTGTTGCCGCCGGTGCTGGAGGGGCGATCGCCGTTTACGCTGCTGTTGCCAGAACGCCTGCGGGTGCTAGCGGCTAGTTTACTTAGCACAGTACTGTGGCTGTCCTTTGCGCTTCAGCACAGCATTATTCGAGGGCTGCTAACTCTAAACTCACGGCGGGGCTGGCCCTTGATGTGCCAGCCATTGCTGCGTCGGTTAGTGGAGCGGCGACTCCTACGCCAGGGTAGAGGAAGTTACTGGTTCAGTCATGAGCAGGTGAGAGAGGAGTTTATTGAACGTGAAGGAATAACCGGGTAATGCCAGCCACTACCGATGGTATTTTGGCGATGGTATTTTGGTATCGAATTTGGTAACGGCCAATCTAGAGTGAGTCTCCCTATGGCAGATTGAATGAGCGAATTAACTCAGGCAGTGTGAGGCGATGAAACCTTTACAGCGCAACTTTTCAAAACGCTTTGCGGCAGCCGTAGCGGCTTCTGCGGCGCTTAGCTCAGGACTAATCTGTATGCCAGGCATGACAACTGTAGCGATGGCTCAAGAAACGATGCTAAGAACTTTAACTGTCACCGGGCAAGGGCAAGAGTTAGTGCAGACTACCAAAGCTCAGGTATCCCTGGGGGTAGACGTTCAGGGAACTGATGCAGCCACGGTGCAACGGCAGGTGGCGCAGCGCTCAACAGCGGTGGTGGAGTTGTTGCGATCCCGCAACGTAGAAAAGCTAGAAACCACTGGCGTTCAGCTTAACCCCCGCTACAACTACGAGAATGGCCGCGCCGACATTATCGGCTACACCGGCAGCAACACAGTTAGCTTTCAAATGCCTACCGAAGCCGTTGGAGCCGTATTAGACGAAGCCGTCAACGCTGGAGCCAACCAAATTCGTGGTGTTAGCTTTGTAGCTGACGATGCTGCCTTAGAAGTAGCCCGTCAGCAAGCTCTGCGAGAGGCCGTTAACGATGCCCAGGCTCAGGCCAATGCTGTGCTCGGTGTCCTTAATTTAGGTTCACAGGAGATTGTCAGCATTCAAATCAATGGGGCTGCGCCACCAATACCCGTGCCCATGCCTCGTCAGGCCGAGAGCGCCCTTGCCCAAGCTGACGCATCTACTCCCGTCATTGGGGGTGAACAAACCGTTCAGGCAAGTGTAACCTTGCAAATCCGCTACTAACGAAATTGTTGGCAAATTACTTTATACTCTCTCCTCAAACTAAAAGCAGGGGTAGCTCAGCACTATCCCTGCTTTTTCTTAAAAGCTCAAGCATGTTGTTAAAAACAAGCCAGAAACTAGGCTCGCTTGAGGAAATTCATAATCAGAGAAATAACGAAAATGGCTAGGAAAAGGTAAAACAAAATCTGAGCAATACCAGCAGCGCTAGCGGCAATACCGCTGAATCCAAAGAACGCGGCAATTAGAGCAACAACCAGAAAAACCAGTGCGTAGTACAGCATTGAAGGGACTCCTTAGGGAAACTGAGTTTTTGCGAAGAACTTGAATATGAGCTAATTATCTCGATGCTTCTCTCAAGGTGAATCTATCTACTGACTGACTCCGTTCTCTATCAAGAGGCAGGCAAATTAGCTCACCAGGTATTGCGCGCTCTAACCATAGGCTTCCTAGGAGCATAGAATCCTATCTTGCTTGATGATTAGCAATTGCCACCCTCTGTCTATAAAGGTTTGTCAGTGCTTAGCTTCTTGATTTAAAGATTCATTAAAGTCCTCGGACAGCCCAAACCCCACTCCAGCGGTGGTTCTACCTATTGCGCTAGTGCGTGAGCTCTCCTGAGTCAACCGAGAAATACAGTGTAGCCTTGGATCTTCATAAAAGCCTCATAATTACGCTTGATTGCCAGATGGGTAAGATGTTAAGAATTGACTAACCTCATCAGTTTCCTGCTTCAGCTTCTGAAGGTAAGCAAAGGTTGGGCGCTATCATGGCATAGCACCATGGCGGTCGATATAGATTGGCATTAAATAGCTTAGTTACCAAGAAACAATGTCATTCAGTGCTTACCTAACGTAGCTCACTCAATTTCTATCCTTTTACAGCCCCAAAACCGACACTATTCGGCTAATTTCACATTGAAGTTGAGCTTTTGTAATAGAGGTAATTTGCTATGTCCCCTGTAGTATCCGTTATTATCCCGGTGTATAACACTGAAGACTACATAGAAAGAGCAGTTCGCTCTGTGCTAGAGCAAAGTTTCCAAGATTTAGAAGTTGTTGTCGTAGATGATGCTTCTACGGATAGAAGCTTTGAGGTAGTTAATGCGATTA
>Ga0224723_1000307_pt1 | contig 34521 bp, 30 predicted proteins | sample Balambano_FR2_Me_FD_161647 | JGI IMG/M metagenome (GOLD analysis project Ga0224723, IMG submission 161647) | Freshwater sediment microbial communities from Lake Towuti, South Sulawesi, Indonesia - Balambano_FR2_MetaG | ecosystem: Environmental > Aquatic > Freshwater > Lake > Sediment | place... | reverse complement strand
CGATGTACTCTGTGAAGATCGGCAGATCGTAACTGGGCAGCAAGCCGCGTCCCGCCAGAAACGGGTTGAACGAAAACGCCGTCGCCTCGTTCGTGTTCAAGCCGCCGCTGCGATTGGAAACGCTGGTCAATTCCAGCGTGGGGATGAGCTGCGGCAGCGCCAGCATCATCGCTAGAACGCTTGCAAGCGCCAGCATAAGCAGCCGCCGCCAGCGTCCCGGCAGGCACAGCGCGTAGATGCCCATGCCGACGCCGCTGATGAAGACCGTCTGCGTGTGTCCGGTGAAGAACTGGAGTCCCAATGCCAGCGCCAGCAGCGGCGTCGCCCGCCCCGGTCGTGTACCCGCATGATGCAGGATCAGCAGCAGCCAGGGCAGCCAGGATAAACCCTGCAACTGATTGATCTGCTCAACACGACCGAGCATATAGCCGCCGAAGGCAAAAACAATGGCGGCAGTCAGCGCAGGTAGCCGATCAAGACGCGCAGCGCTGCGTGCCAGCACATATGCGCCTGCCAGCGCCCAACCGACATGCAGCACCATACTCAGGCGCATGGCTTCGAGCAGGGGCAGTGGCGCGACCAGCCAGTTGAGCGGATAGAACGTGCCAAGCTGACTGTTTGCCAGCAGCGGCACGCCCATAAATAAGTGAGGTGACCACAGAGGCAGACGCCCCGCCATCAACGCCTCACTGCGCGCCTGCCAATAGGGGTAGAAGTAAGCGAAGGTATCGCCGCGTGCCAGCACAAAATCGGTCGTGATCTGACGGTAGAAGAACGCCAATGTGAACAGAAAAAGCGCAATGGGTAGCCATAAAAAGTGCTTATTCAAGAGGCTGGAGGAGAAGAGGATAGAGGGGGGGAGGGGCGACCCGCCGGGTCGCCCCTGCACAGATGAACCCTCTAATCTCTTCTCCTCTATCCTCTTGAATAGGCTTTTTTCTTCGTTACTCAAAATCTGTCTCATCCAGTAAAGGGATCAGGTAAAGCATCGGCTCTTCATATGGATGGGCGGTGCGGATGGCAGTGATGACCTGCTTGACCTTCTCGCGTGGGCAGATCGTTTCAAGGCGCACCTCCGGCACTTCGTTGATCGTCTCTTTTTCGCCTAGCATAGGATTGGCAGCGGCGCTCGGTTTGAAGCGCCCGACGCCATCGTTGGCATACGAGCAGTGGGTGTATTCACCCAGCTGCCCAGCGCCTGCCGCTGCCATTGCGTCGAGCAGGCTATAAAGGTGGGTATGTGGGACGCTGACGACAATCTGCACACGAGGAACGGTATTCAAGGTACATCTCCTATCGCGAACGAAAAGTGCCTATTCAAGAGGTTAGAGGAGAAGAGGGTAGAGGCTTATTTCATATCTTGGCCTCCTTGGCGTCTTGGCGATTCAAATCAAATTTTGTTAACCGCCAAGACGCAAAGGACGCCAAGATAAAACCCCATTTCTCTAACCTCTTCTGCTCTAGACTCTTGGATAAGCTTTTTAGCCTCTCAATTCAAGGTCTCACGAATGAACGCTAACGCCGCAGCCAGTGCCTCTGCGCCGGGTCCGCGCGCGATCAACGCCGCAAAGCCGTGATCGGCGTCGGGGATAAGCAGGAGATTAGCGGGAACATCAACCGCTTTGAGCGCCTCGACCAACAGAGATGATTGCGTGAATGGGACCAACGAATCTCGTTCGCCGTGTATCGCCAGGAAGGGCGGTGCGTGAGCGTCAATATCGTTGAGCGCGTTGATTTCGGCAAGCTGCTCGCGGCGTTCGTCTGTGACGGGCTGGCGCAGCGCGTCTGGTCCAGCGAATAATGCATTGCCGAGCGCACCGCCAATCGGCTGAAAGTCTTCCGCATTAAAGTCAATGGTTGGGAAATAGACGCCCACGCCGCGCAGCCGCACATTTGCCAGCGTCGAATTCGGGCAGCCAGTCAGGTAAGCCTCCGGCGTATCTTCTGTCGCCAGCCGCGTCGCCAGATAACCACCCGCCGACTCGCCCAGAACGAACAGCCGCGCCAGATCGATGTCAAATGCCGCTGCGTTCACCGCTACCCATGCCAGCGCACAGAAGGCGTCTTCGACAGGCGCGGGATAAACCGCTTGCCCCGCCAGCCGATGCGTGATATTGACGACCGCGTAGCCTTCGCGCTGGAACGCCCGCGCCAATGGGCTGAGCGTGAGCAGCGAGCCATCAAGAAAGCCGCCGCCATGTATCATCAGGATCGTCGGGTACGGAGGAGCAGCTTGCTCAGGCAGATAGAGGTTGAGCGCCTGCTGCATGGGAAGGTCGTCATCATAAGTCGTGCGCACAGGTGGGGGCAGTTGTGACTGCGCCTGGGCGATTGACGGTAGCAGCAGGAGCAACATCAGCCAGAGATGCAAACGGCGCATAAAGACTCCGATTCAACGGACAGGCGGCGCACATAGTAACGCAACTTGTGCGCAAAGCCGACTGGTTATTTACATGTGCGACGACGGCGCGCTACACTACACAGGAAAGCGTATTAATTTGTGCCTGGACGCCGATAATGGTGTCCGTACAGGCAATTTTGTACGGACGGCATTCTTGCCGTCCCCTAAAGGGAACATCATGCCAGCTTTCGACCATCAGGCGGTGCAGACTGCCGACAAATACCAGTTACATCCGCTGCAAAACCCGAAGACCCACACCGATCCGATAGCCATAGAACGCGGCGAAGGCGTGTACCTGTACACGACTGACGGGCGCAAAATCCTCGACGCGATGGCGGGTTTGTGGAACGTCAGCGCAGGCTACGGGCGCGAGGAACTGGCGAAAGCCGCTTATGAGCAGATGACGAAGCTGGCGTTCACGTCAAATTTCGCGGGCATGACGAATGTGCCAAGCAGCCAGCTTGCCGAGAAATTGTCCGGCTATGCCTACCCCAGCCTGAAGACGACATTCTTTACCAGCGGCGGCTCGGAAAGCAACGACTCAGCGTTTAAGACGGCGCGTTACTACTGGAAGCGCATGGGCAAGGGCGACAAGTACAAGGTCATCGCCCGCCGCAATTCCTATCACGGCGTCACGCTCGCCTCGACATTTGCGACCGGGATTGAGCGCTATCACAAGATGTTCGGTCCGGCGGTGCCGGGCTTCCTGCATGTCGCGCCGCCTTATGCCTATCGTTTTGACCCGGCGCTGGTTCACGATGGCGAAAGCATCGGTCATGCCGCTGCACGCCAGATCGAAGAAGCGATTGTGCGCGAAGGTGTGGAGACGGTCGCCGCCGTCATTGCCGAACCCGTACAGGGCGTGGGTGGCGTGATTGTGCCACCCGAAGATTACTTTCCTCGACTGCGCGCCATCTGCGACCAGTATGAAGTGCTGCTGATCGCTGACGAGGTGATCACGGGCTGGGGACGCACGGGAGAATGGTTCGCGCTTAAACACTTCGGCGTAGAGCCGGATATCTTGTCCTTTGCCAAGGCGGTCACCAGCGGCTACCAGCCGTTGGGCGGCATTCAGATCAACGATGCCATTCGCGATGCCATCGAAACTGCGCCGGAAGCCGATCTGTGGATGCACGGTTATACCTACTCTGGTCATGCGACGGCGTGTGCGGTTGGTTTGGCGAACCTGGCGATACTGGAGCGTGAAAATCTGGCAGCCCGCAGCCGGGAACTGGGTGCGCGCCTGCTGGCAGGGCTACAATCGCTGCTCGAATTCTCTTTCGTCGGCGAGGTGCGCGGGCTGGGGCTGCTGTGTGGCGTTGAGATTGTCACCGACAAAGACAGCCGCCAGCCGGATATGGCGCAGGCGGGCAAGATCGCCAAACTATGCCTGGAGCGTGGGTTGCGCACGCGCGTCGTCGGTAGCACGCTGGCGTTTTCGCCACCGCTGATCATCACCGAAGAAGAGATCGACTGGATCATCAGTACGCTCGGCGCGGTGATGGACAGCCTGTAATCACAACCGGAGGCACGCATCCGCCGCCAGCCAGAACAGCTTTTCTCGTTGCGTTGCCTGCCCATGCAGAAAGTCGCGCATGTCCCATGTTGCGCCGCTCAGATCATCGCCGCCATAGAGCATCTGCCCGAACGCAACACCACGAAACTGGGCAACAGCGAAAAAGGCAGCGGCTTCCATCTCGACGGTAACGCAGCCTTCCTGGCGGCGGCGGGCAATGCGCGCGGGCGTCTCGCGGTATAAGCCGTCGGTTGTCCACGTTTTGCCGCGAGTGTAGGGAACGTCGTGCGCCCTTAATGTCGCTTCAATCGCGTCAATGCCAGCGGGTTGATGCACGACTTCGCGGCTGGGTGGCAGGTAGTGATATGAAGTGCCTTCATCGCGAATGGCGCTGGTTGGGATCACGACATGCCCGACGGTGATCGCCTGCATCAGAGACCCCGCGCTGCCAACTGCGATGAACTTGCGCCCGCCAAAAGCGATTAGTTCTTCCAGCACAGCAGCGGCATACGCCGCACCCACGCCCGGATGTGCCAGCGCGATACGTTCGCCTTTGACTTCCAGGACATGCACAGGGAAGCGCCCGACCTCGCTCACCAGATGCTTGATAGTCGGGGCGTCTGCGCCGACTTTGGCGATGACTTCCTGAAAGAAGCACAACACCACCCGTTCGGGGAAGCCTTCGACGGGCGCATTGATGCGTGACGGTTCAATAAATGCTTCGCGTGCCGGGTCATGTTCCAGTATCGGGAAGTCGTGCGTGTGCATAGCACTGTCCTTATATTCGAAGCAGATTGTGTCTATTCTACCAGCGCTATCCCGTGCGTTGATCCCGCGATGGATACAGATGGTCTCATCCTTTCGGCGCTGTCCCTTCCAAACATCTGCTACAATCAGTTGACCGCTAAAACCAATCGAAAGCTGCCCACTCATTATGTCGTCCACAACCGCCGTCCCCGTGTCGAAGCCGCTGTCCAGCGTCGTCCCACCCTGGATGCTCGTCGTCACCGCCATCATCTCCGTTCAGTTCGGCGCGGCGGTCGCCAAGCAGTTGTTCGACGAAATCGGCTTTACGGGCGTCGTCTTCCTGCGCACGTTCCTGGGCGGCATCATCTTCCTGCTGGTCGTGCGACCGAAAATTTTTGGCTATGCGCCGCGGGTCTATGCAGTGATCGGCTTGTACGCGCTGGTGATCGCCGCCAATATGCTGCTGTTCTACGCCTCGATTGAGCGTATCCCGCTCGGTATTGCTGTCGCGATTGCCTTCCTCGGTCCATTGTCGCTGTCGGTCATCGGCTCGCGCAAGCCGCTCGATCTGCTGTGGGTGGCGCTGGCGCTGGGTGGCATCTTGCTGCTCTCGCCCATCACCGATGTCACGCTTGATCCGGTAGGCATTGGGCTGGCGTTTGCTTGCGCTGCGGCATGGGCGACGATCATTCTGGTGGCGAAGCGTGCGGGCGAAGTGCTGCCCGGTAATGGCACAGTCGCCCTGGCGATGTGCGCGGCTGCCTTCGTCACTGCGCCGTTCGGGGCGGCGAACGCGCTGCACCTCGTCCCGCATCTCGGTTTAATCGGCGTGGCGCTGGTGGTGGCGGTATTGTCGTCGTTCATCCCGTTCATGTTCGAGTTCGTGGCGCTGCGCAGCATGTCGCCGCGCGTCTTCGGCTTGCTGATGAGTCTGGAGCCCGCAGCGGCGGCGCTGATCGGCTGGGTGATACTGAGTGAGGCACTCGGCATTGAAAAAATCATCGGCATCGGGCTGGTGGTGATTGCGTCGATTGCGACGACGCGCAGCGAGCATTAAAACAGGGGCTTATCCATGGACTCAGTGTTGAAAACGGCGCTCTGGCAGCAGTTTGGTGCTTCCATCGATTTCCTTGCGCACAGCATCAGTATCTGTCCCGACCACCTCTGGCGCGCTTCACTGTGGAAGACGCCGAAGACAGCGCCGGAATTCTCGCAATTCTGGTACATCGCCTATCACACGCTCTTCTGGTTTGATCTCTACCTGACGGGTGCTGAGGAAGGTTTTGTCCCGCCTGTGCCGTTTACCCTGATCGAGCAGGACGACGACGGTCCGCTGCCCGAACGAGTCTACACGAAAGACGAGCTTCTGGGGTACCTGCGCGACTGCCGCAGCAGATGCGGCGAAACGATCGAGTCGCTGACGGATGAAACGGCACAGCGACATTGCCAGTTCGGTTGGGGACAATGCAGTTTTCTCGAATTGCTGCTTTACAACATGCGCCATGTACACGGACATGCTTCACAGTTGAATATGCTGCTGGGTTGCGCAGGCTAGAGATACTATTGCCTGACAGGTTGTATCTGAGTCAGTGAACATCGGCAAACAGCACGCCGACCTGCGCGGGGTCGGCTGCCAGCCGCGCGCTCACATCGGCATCCACTGGAAACGGTCCCTGCGCCAGATCGACACCCCGTGCTGCCAGCGCTTGCACCGTCAGCATCCGCGCGGCGATGGCGCGCAGGTCGCGGGCGTTGTAGTCGGCAGCCGCGTTAACGGGCGGGCGAGTGTAGTCGATCCGCCGCCCAAAACCGGGCTGCAAGCGAAATGTCTCATGATAGACCGTATTGAAGTCAAACATGAGACTGTCAGACTGACTCAAGGGGATGCGGAAAGGCGGAACAGGATCATCGACTTTGAAGGATGCCAGTGCCGCACTGTGTTCATCATGGCGTGGCAGACGCGGGTCGATCATCCAGATGTGATAGGGGCAGGCGTCGGGCGCAGGCTGGCTTTTACGCCCCGGCGATCGATAATCGATGATGCTATTCAGGCTGGTTGAAACACCGTGCAGGTAATCCACTTCGACAAAGACGACTCCGAGCTGCATCATGGAATCACGTTTTGCTTTGTAGGTGTTGTATCCCTGTCCAGATTTGTTGGATGGCGATAGCAGTTCAATCCATGTCACAGGCACACCCGTCGCATCGTCAACCAAGCGGTAAATCTTGACTGCCGACGGGTCTTTCATTCTTTGCTCGTCTGTGTCAATAAGTTTTTCAGCGGGAAGGTCCAGCACAAGCGTGGCAGCCATTGACGCATCAGCAGTGTCACGGACAAGCGACACATCGCGGATGAGAATATCGGACTCAGGATTGTAATCCTGCTCAAAGAAGGCGATCTGTAGTGAGTCCTCCTGATGCGCGATATAGCCCTTTGGTTCCAACTGGTCGTTCAACGCGCGCGTCAGATCGGTGATGTGGCTGCGATGAAATTCACGCCACAGCCCATGATTGCCAGTGCTGAGTGCCAGACTCTGGAAATGGGCATTGATCCCAAGATATTGATTGACGCGGGACATAAGCGGAGTTGTCATTTTGTGCTAAATAGCCCCTCTAGCTGCGCAGGGTCAGCCGCCAGCCGCGCGCTTACGTCGGCATCCACCGGAAACGGTCCCTGCATCAGATCAACTCCCCGTGCTGCCAGCGCTTGCACCGTCAGCATCCGCGCAGCGATGGCGCGCAGGTCACGGGCGTTGTAATCGGCAGCCGCGTTGACGGGCGGACGGCTGTAGTCAACCTGATCGCTGAAAGCGGGTTGTGCTTCAAACGTGTGCCTGTATACACTGCCAAAATCACACAGGACATGATCGCCATGATTAAGGGGTATTTTTAACATGGGGATTGGTTGATCGACTGAGAAGGACGCTACGCCGCCACTTTGTGGATCATCAAATGCAGCGCGTGGGTCAATCATCCAGATGTGATACGGGTAAGCATCAACAATAGGTTTCCATGTGCGCCCTGACGGTCGATAATCTTGAATCGACTCTAGCGAAGTCGAAACGCCATGCACTAGATCGATTTCGACAAAGACCAGACGATCATCTAACAGCCTATCACGCTTTTCCACATAATCGTGATAACCGCTGCCTGACTTATTCGATGGTGAAAGCAGTTCCAGCCAGGCGACGGGCTTGCCACGCCCGCTTCTCGATGCTTTATCCTGCTCATATATCTGGATCGCACCCGGACGCTTTATGTCTTCCAGTCGCTCTGTCAGCAGATTGGCAGCGCCAACGTAAACAACTTCTTCCATCAGTCCGGTCAAAACAGGTGAAGGGCGCGGCTGGCTTACGGGTGCGTTCACATCGCTGATCAGCACATCTGATTTCGGGCGACGTTGCGATTCATCAAAGAGGCGCAGTTGCAGTGAGCGCTCGCGCCGCGCGGCATAACCCATTGGTCGCAGATCGGCATTCAGCGCCCGCGTAAGATCGACTATAAAGTCGCCATGAAACTCTTCCCAGCCTTCCGTTTCATCATGCAGGAAGTGGCTATGCAAATGTGCGTTGACGCCAAGGTATTGATTGCGCTCACTGAATATCGCCGTCGTCATGATAGCGCCTTGATAAACCCTTCCAACATTATTTTCAAAGATACCACAAAATTGCCCTCTCCCGCGCTCATCTGTTAAACTTTTGTGCTATCCATCCGCCTGCCTATCAGCGAGCCTGCCATGAGCGAAATCACGCCCCTGCGCCAGCAATATCTGGACATCAAACGCAATTACCCCGACTGCATTCTGATGTTCCGGCTGGGTGACTTTTACGAGATGTTCGACGCTGATGCCGAAGTCGCCGCGCGCGAACTCGACCTGGTGCTGACGGGACGCCCGGTCAGCAAGCACCAGCGCGTGCCGATGGCGGGCGTGCCCTATCACGCGGTTGACAGCTACATCGCGCGGCTGATCGAGAAAGGCTTTCATGTCGCCGTTTGTGAGCAGGTGACAGAGCCGAACGGCAAGGGGCTGGTTGAACGCGAAGTCACGCGCGTCGTCACGCCGGGAACCGTGATCGAACCCGAACTGCTGAACGAAAAGCACGCCAACTACCTGCTGGCGATCTATCCGGTCGCGGCGAGCGATGGCGGCTGGGAGCGGGCGGGTATCGCTTATGCCGACATCTCGACGGGCGAATTTGCCGCAACCGAACTGGCGGGCGAAAACGCGGCAATTCTGACGCTGGAAGAGCTGGCGCGGCTGCAACCGCGCGAAGTCCTGATCCCGCAAAGCTGGGCGGAACGCGGCGTCACGCTGCCGCCGGGCATGAGCCTGACGCCGTATGCCGACTGGCGCTTTGAACGCGCGCACGCCGAAGGCGCGCTGACGCAGCACTTCAGGGCGCGCTCGCTTGATGGCTTCGGCATGGCGGAGTATGCGGCTGGCGTATGCGCGGCGGGGGCGGCGCTGCAATACCTGCGCGATACGCAGAAGAATAATCTGGCACAGATCATCACGCTGCGCGCCTACACGACGGGCGGCTTCATGGTGCTGGATCCGTTCACGCGCCGCAACCTCGAACTGACCGAAACCATCCGCGCTCGCAAGACGCAGGGCAGCTTGCTTGGCATCCTCGACCGTACCGTCACGGCAATGGGCGCGCGGCTGCTGCGGACATGGATTAGCCAACCGCTGCTCGACCTGAAGCGTCTGAACGCGCGGCTGGATGCGGTCGAAATGTTAGCGACGCAGGAGCGCACACGCGCCGAAATCCGCGACGCCCTGCGCGGCGTGACCGACCTCGAACGGCTGACGAACCGACTGCTCATCGGCAAGGCGGGACCGCGCGACCTGATTGCCCTGCGCACCAGCCTCGATACTGTGCCATCGATTCTGCGCCTGATCGCGCCGCTCAAGCCGCTGGAGGCGTTAGGGCGGATGATGGACGGCTGTGACGACGTGCGTGAACTGGTCAACCGCGCCATCAGCGATGAACCGCCCGCCACGCTCAATAATTCCGGCATCATTCGCGCGGGCTTCAGCGACGAACTGGACAAGCTGATGAGCGATACCGCCCACGCCCGCGACTGGATCGCCGCGCTCGAACCGACCGAGCGCGCTCGCAGCGGCATCCCGTCGCTCAAAGTCGGCTATAACAAAGTCTTCGGCTACTACATCGAAGTCAGCCACGCCAACACCGATAAAATCCCGTCCGATTACATCCGTAAACAGACACTCGTCAACGCCGAGCGCTACATTACGCCGGCACTTAAGGACTACGAAACGCTGGTGCTGAACGCCGAAGAGCAAATCCTGGCGGTCGAGCGACGGCTGTTTGAGAGCATCTGCACAGACATTGCAGGGCAGGCAAAGCGGCTGCTGGAGACCGCGCGCGGCATTGCCCATCTCGATGCGTTCGCGTCGCTGGCGGATGTGGCGGTGCGCGAGAATTACGTGCGCCCGGCGCTGACCGAAGACGACCTGCTGCTAATCCAAGACGGGCGGCATCCGGTGGTGGAGCAGCTGCTGGATGGTGGCTTCCGCTACGTGCCGAACGACACCCACTTCGACAGCATGAGCCGCATCCACATCATCACTGGACCCAACATGGCGGGCAAAAGCACCTACATCCGCCAGGTGGCGATCATCACGCTGCTAGCGCAGATTGGCAGCTTCGTCCCGGCGGCGAAGGCGACGATTGGGCTGGTGGACCGCATCTTTGCCCGCATCGGCGCTCAGGACGAAATTCATGCTGGGCAAAGCACGTTCATGGTGGAGATGGTGGAAACCGCGCGTCTGTTGAGCGGCAGCACGCGCCGCAGCCTGCTGATTCTGGATGAGGTCGGGCGCGGCACAAGCACCTATGACGGGCTGGCGATTGCGCGTTCGGTCGTCGAGTACATTCACAATCATCCGGGACTGCAATGCCGCACACTCTTCGCCACGCATTACCACGAACTGACCGAACTGCCGAACGTGCTGCCGCGCGCTCGTAATTACAACGTCGCGGTGGCAGAGGAGGGCGACAGCATCGTCTTTCTGCACAAAGTGCTGGAAGGCGGCGCAGACCGGAGCTACGGTGTGCATGTGGCGCAGCTTGCCGGACTGCCGCGCCCGGTGGTGGAGCGGGCGAAGGAATTGCTGACGCAGCTCGAGCGCGAGGGCAGCACGTTTGAGCCGCAGGCAGCAAAGCGCAAACGCGAAAACCCCGGTCAGATGAAGATGTTTGACGACGCGCCCAATCCGGCGCTGGAATTCCTGAAGGGCATCAAGGCGGATGAACTGAGTCCGATTGAGGCACTGACCAAGCTCTACGAACTCAAGCGGCTGGCGGGGGGGTGAGAAACAATCGGGTATTCGATTGATGAAAGAAAGGGGCACCAATGGAAACTCGTATCCAGATTATCGCGTCGCTGACACACGATGATCTGCTACCTTTATTGACCGCCAGTCTTTCTGAGGGCTATGATTTCGTTCAGAAATTGTGGGATGAATACCAGTCTGGCGCGAATCGCTATGACAAAGACGGTGCTGTGTTGCTAGGCGGATATTTGGAAGATGGACTCTGGGCTATCGGCGGGCTACATCGTGATCCCTACCTCAATCAACCCGATATTGGGCGTATCCGTCATGTGTATGTCCTGCCCAGCGCCCGACGAATGGGGATAGGGCGACAGCTTGTCACCGCGCTGATCGAACACAGCCGCGCGCACTTTCGCATCCTGACGCTGCGCACGCCAACCGCGCATGGGGATGCCTTCTACCGCTCGCTTGGCTTCAGTACCCAACTCGTCTATGCCGAAGCAACCCTCTGGTTGGGGTTGGGCGCTGATCCTGCGTAGGGTTCTGCTACATTGAACTCAAGCGGCTGTCGGGAAGTTGAAGCTGTACATGCTAAGGTTCAGGTGTATGAGGGGCAAGCCGATGGAGTGCATCCCGTGCCACGATGAGAGCTTCGGAAAAAGTTGCGACGAGCGTTGCATCTTCTCCAGAAAAACGCTTAAACAAGCGATAAGCAAGGATTGTAATCATATCTTGCTCAAAAAGTGGCAGAAGGTTATGACTTTATGGTATTATACTCTCATAATCAACCAGATCTTCTTAAGGTTTTTCGAATCGAAAAATCTTCTGCGTCCTATTTCTTTAGCCGTTACAGATAATAGCTGTAATTATGAACAACCCCGCTAGAAAGCGGCGATCATGACTGGCGGCGATCACTGTGCCGAGGAACGTGTTGAGTGCGTCAAAAGTCGGATAGTTGCCTGCTGTAATTATGGGTAAAGCCTTGCCTGCACGAGTGCTCGACGTAATAAGAGTTGTTCTTCACTGTTCATTTGCAGCAAGCGCACCGTCGCCCGCCCGATGACCGTTTTCCCCTCAATCTGCGACTTTTGATGCTCGAAATGTTCGTCCCATTCGTCAATACGAGGATTGAAAAGACGTATCAACTGATTAGTTAGCGGATCAAATGCGGCGGCATCGCTACCCTTATGCAGATTGCAGAGATAACAACTCAATGCAAGGTTATCCTCATCGTCTGAGCCGTCATGTTTATAGCGCGAATGTGATCAATATGATGCACCTGAAAGCCGAAGCCATTCGGGACGCGACAGTACTCGCAACGATTGTTTGCACGTTGATGAACCAAGCGAGAAAGGGCAGTGCTGATCATATTTTTCTGTTTAGCTTCAGTAGCGCTTTCGCCTTCAGGCGCATGACGAACTTCTCAACTATTGTAATTTCATCAAGCTCGGCACGTTCTTCGATTGTTAACGTCCCTTCACGATTGCTAATCGAGCAGTTCCCCGGCACGCTGTTGCAGCCACACAGGTGCTTGAAATGCAATGATTTCTTCTGGTGTGGGTTTTGATAATAGAAACTCGTCAATATCATCCCAGACGGCAATACGATAAATCGCCATTGTTTCTTGCCTCGAAAACTTTGCTAGACTTACGATGGGTCATCCCGGTAAAAGGCGAAGACCGAATTGCCAGACAGCGCGTACACGATGTCCTGGTCATTGTTGACCAGCACCGCCGCCACCGATTCGAAATACGACTCTTCCGTCGCGCGGTAGTTATTGACGAACGTCCCGCCAAGCAGAGTTTCGTAAATCGACCGACCACTGCGGCTGGCAAAATACAACCCAGGTTGCAACGGGTTCGTATTCAGGTAAAAGCCATCGGCAGAGGTGATGGTTTGCCCCTGTGGGAAGCCCGCGAAGGCGAAATCAAGTCGCTCGCCCCCCCGGAACTTCAGCACCGTGCCGTTCGCCAGCAGGATGAAGACGACGCCTTCCGTATCAATCGCGAAATCCACCGCTGTGCGAATGTCTGGGCGTCCTTCGCCGGAGAAATATTCGATGGGCGCGTTGGCAAAAGCGCCCGCGTTCGGGTCATAGCGCCAGAGTTGATTGGCAGCCGGGTCCAGCACGTACAGACGCCCGCTCCAGACACTGATCGCCGCCGCCCCGATCCAGTTCTCTGCCCCTTGCAACTGCTGGACGCGGCAGGTATCCGTGAAGCGCGGCGCACAGTCTATCAGCAGCCCGTTCTCATCGACCGCAATCAGGACATTGCTCTGGCTCAAGCCACTGCCATCTTCCGCCCAGGCAATATCGACCAGATCGCCGACCGACAAGCCTTCGATCTGCACGCCGCGCCGCATGAACGCCAGTGCCTGCCGCGTGTTGGGAGCCATCGAGATGCCGTCGGGGTTTAGCGTAATCCGGTAGACCATATCGTTACCATCGTCCAGCACATACATATCTTGCCCCTGCAACACACCCCGCGTCAGCCCTGCCTGCGGGAAGGAGGCGACGGTCGCGGTTTCGCGGCGAGTGATCTGGCTGAGCAGGTCAATGACGGAGCGCGCTTCACGGTCAATCGTCGTCAGCGTCTCGTCGGGCGTGTTCGGGCGTAAGCGTTGACATTCGGCGGCGATCGTGGAAGCAGCAGTCCATGCGCTGATCGTCCCCTGAACGTCGTTGGATGGGATGCTGCGCGCAGTTGTCGCCGCTTCCTCTACCTGACGGACGCACAGGTCAAACTCGCTTTCGCCCGTCCCCGTCACCCACATGGCGACCACTACCAGCACGACCGCAGCTGGTATCAGGACTGCCGCCAGCGTCGCGCCCGGTGTCGCGAACCAGCCTTTCTTGCCTTCAGGCAGCGGCGGCACAAAGCGATCCAGAAGCTTAAGCGCACCGTCCGTACCGCCCGCCAATACTTTTGCGCCCGCCGCCAGTCCTGATTGCACGGGCAGCGGCAAGCCGCGTGTGCGCGGACGCGGGGGTAGGGTATCAGATTGTATGGGTAGGGGTGCAACAGGTTGCGCCCCTACAGGTGCGGTTGATGTCGGCGTGGGCGTTACCGCCTTGTGCGTTCCGGTTGCCAGCGCGCGCGAAGATTCGCCCGCTCGAACCGGGACAGAGACGGTCACCTCTGGCGGCACGAACTCGACCGCCGTCAACGTCAATTGCAGCGGCATCAGCTGCTTGACGATACCCACGACCGTACTGATGTCTGCTGATGCCAACCCTGTGTTGACCTGCGCCACATCCAGATCGGCAAGCGCACCGTCGCCCATCAACAGCCGCGAACCGTTGGCAACGCGATAGTTTGCCATTTTGATGTCGGGCATTGCCTGAACGCCGAGCGGGACGCCAAAGAGCGCATCATCATTAGCAAAATCGGTCGGGAACGCCTGCACTGCGCCGTCGTGACGAAACAGTGCCACCGCCGAACCGACGCGCGCCAGGTACAAATCTGCGCCGCGCAGCACCGCACAGATCATGCTTGCCTCATAGCGGTGCTTTTCGCTGTTGTTATGCTCGTACAGGTTGTCGTTCAGGCTGTTGAAGACGATGCGGAGCGCCGCCGTCACGCTGCCGGACGCCGTGAAATACTTTTCCGCCGCCAGGTTGCTCATCTGCTCGTAAAACGCCGCAGGCGCAATCTCATCACCGCCGGGCAGTACCAGCGTGAAGAAGGTATCGGTCTCGCGTCCGCGCGCCGCTTTGCGCGGGGCAACTTCCACCAGCGAGCCGGGCGGCGCAGTATTGATGGCGCGACCGCCAACCACATAGAGATGTCCAACCAGCGCTTCGTATTCAAATGCCATAGCTGCGATTGCCCACAGATGCCAACGTTCGATTTGATTATGATTCTACATCAGCATTGGGATGTGGCAAAACGCGGGAACTCAACCCGGATATTCTTGCAGAATGCGCAGAACAGACTCGCGGACTTCGCTGGAGGGGACGGGCTTGACGAAATAGGCATCGCCGGGGCGCAGGGGAACCGTGTACTTGTACTCAGAGTGCGCGCTGATGATGAAGACGCGGGTATTGATGAGGTGGGGCGCTTCGTAAATATATTGCAGAACGGTTTCGCCATTCACTTTCGGCAAGCGCATATCGAGCAATACCACCTGCGGCTGCTCCTGCTGTAAGAGTCCTAACGCCTGTTCGCCATCAGCGGCTTCCAGAATGTCAAAGCCAACACTGGCAAGCATCGTCCCATAGATCTTGCGTGACGGACTATCGTCATCAATCACAATGCCGAGCGGCTTCATCCCACACCTTCTTCACCTAGCGCAATTCAACAGCTTCGCGCCTCTTTCAACGGCACAATGCTTAACCCCTTCCAGAGTATATACGCAACAGCGCCAAAGAAAAGTAAAATTCAGGTTTCTTGACATGTGGCGCGGCGAGCAGCAGCACGGTTGTCTAAACGAGGTCAATGCGGTACTGTTGGGCAGGTACTACCGGAGGGGGATGAATGGCTGATCTCAAACAGCGAATCGACGAACTGCGCCGCGCACTGCAAAACTTGCCAGATGATGATCCCCAGGCGGCGGCACGGCTGGAAAAATCCGCCCGTGCGCTGTTGACGGACGCCAAAAACACGCCCCATGAGGCGGGCGCACAGGCGCTGTTTGCGGACCTGGCACGGCGTGGCAACCCGACATCGCCATCGGCGGCGACGGTGCGCGGCTTGGTACGACGGGCGCGGATTCGTATTGAGATTGCTGGCGACGACGAAGATATTGACGAGGCAATCGACATTCTTGCGGAAGCCATTCAACTCAATCCGCAGGACGAGGACGTGATCGCGCTGCTTCAGGAAGCGGCGGCGCGCAGCCCTCAGGCGAACCAGCGGGTGATTGACCTGTTCAAACGCCACAATGTCCAACGCGCGTCGGCAGCACCCGTTTCCGCGCAGCCTGCTGCCGAAGAGTCGGAGCCAACACCGCCGCCATCGCGGTCACGCAAACGCGGCGACAAGACCAGTTACCCTACGTCTTCGGGTTATCCTGCGCCGGAACGTGACATCATGAACGATACCGGCAGCCGTCGCGTGCCAGGGCAGGGACCGATGTACAACGGTCCTGACATTGATGACACACTGTCCGAAATGACGCAGGCGTACTACGCGGGCGATTACCAGCAGGTGGTCGATCTGGCAAACCGTGTGCTGTCACAGCAGCCGGGCAACGCCACCGCGCTTGAGTATCGCCAGAAAGCGGAAGACAACCTGATACGCGGCGTCGTGCCGGATTTCCGCATTCCGTTTGATGCGCGTGTCGCCTACAACCGCGCCAACTCGCTGGTGCGCGCGGGCAATTACGACGAGGCGGAACGGCTGTACCGCGAGGCGCGCGATATTGCCGAACGGTCGGGCATTCTGTCGTGGAAGGATGCTGAACAGGCACTGCTCGATATTCAGGATTTATCGCTGGCGCGCGAACTGCTGCTGGAAGGCGACCGCCTGATGACGGCGGACAACTGGACGGAAGCAGTGCGCAAATACGAAGGTGCGCTGCGCGTCGTCCCGAATGATCCACAGGCAGAGGAACGCCTGGAAAAGGCGCGCCGCATCCAGCAGGATGTCGATCAGGCGGGCGTGCAGTTGACCATGCTCAGCGGCACGCTGGCAGATCAAGTAGCACAGCTCAATAACATCCTGACGCTGCTTTCGCGCGTGCGCCAGTTGCTCCCCAACAGCCAGCGCTTGAATCAGATCACGCAGAACGCCAACGGCAAACTGACGACGCTCAAGGCACAGATCAATGATCAAGCACAGGCAGCCGTTACGCGCTCTACCAACGCAGGGTCGCTGGATGAACGCATTGCGCTGACCAACGAAGCGCTGCAACTGCTGGAACTCGGCGCTCGGCTCGACCCCGCCGACACCAGCATGAGCGATCTGCTTTCGACGACGCGCGTCAACAGCAGCGAGATGCAGCGCGCTCGGCAAGTGATCGAACGGGCGACGGCGTTGATCGCGCAGAATTTCGACAACGAACTGACACAGGCGCGCTCGATGCTGGCGGGCTTGCGTGAGTTTTCCGGCGATAACCGCTACCGCACAGTCGTGAGCGAATTGATGACGCGCTATGCCGAACGCGCACAGGCAGCGCTGGAAGACGGCGATATGCAGGAAGCCGAGATGTGGCTGAGTGCGCTGCGCGAGGAGCCGTTTAATGTGCTGGGGCGGCGCGCCGAAGTCACGCGGCTGGAGAACGCTATGCGCGGGATGCAGCAGGGCAATCGGCTGCGGCTGCTGGCGCTGGGCGCAGCCGGGATTGTGTTGGTCGGGCTGTTGGGATTGTTCAGTCGCGATCTGTGGCTGCCTGTGATCTTCCCACCACCAACCCCGACTGCGACTGCGACGCCAACGCCGCTGCCGACGCTGACCCCCAGCAATACGCCGTCTGTCACCCCCATTCCACCGACGCCAACCTGGACCGTCACGCCGTCGATTACGATCACACCCAGCTTCACGCCGTCTTCAACCTGGACAGTCACGCCTTCGCTGACGGTGACGCCCAGTTGGACGCCGACCGAGACACTGACGCCCACCCACACGCCGACCTTGACGCCGACGCTGACACCGAGTCTGACGCTCACGCCGAGCGTGACGCCGTTGGCATCGGCAACGCCGGCACCACTGTGCCGCGTGATCGCGCAAAACCAGGACGGCTCGAATATTCGTTCGCGTCCGACGGTCAATTCCAGTCGTGTCGGTATCCTGATACCGGGTGTGGCGGTGGATGTGCTGGAGCAGACGCGCGAGCCAGGTACGGGTGTGACGTGGTTCCGCATCGAGTTCATTCTGGACGGCGCGTTTGTGCGTGGCTGGATTCGTTCGGACACGGTGATCCAGTTGATTCAGTGTCCGGCATTGCCATAGGGTAGTTATCAGCTTTTGGGTTCGTGCAAAGTGCAAAGTGCATAATATATGTGGTTTGTACTCTGCACTTTGTACTTTGCACTATTACAACTGATTAATTCATTGGAGATGGACCATGTCTTATGTCGAACGATTTTCGGTAGCAGGCAAGCGGGCGCTGGTCACAGGCGGCTCAAAAGGTATCGGCGCGGTGGCAGCCGTCGTGCTGGCGGAGGCAGGAGCAGATATTGCGATAGTCGGGCGTGACCCCGGCGATCTGGAAGAAGTGCGGCAGCAGGTGGTCGCGCAGGGGCGGCGCTGCCATGTCATCGTGGCAGACCTGGCAAAGGCGGAAGACGCGCAGCGCAGCGCAGAGGATGCGTTGTCGTATTTCGGGACCGTCGATATTCTGGTCAATAATGCGGGCATTTCGCGCGTTGCACCGTTAGTCAATCTTGCCGTTGAGGATTGGGACGCGGTGATGGCGGTCAATTTGCGTGCGCCGTTTATCATCGCTCGCGCGCTTGCGCCCAGGATGATCGAACAAGGCTGCGGCAAGATCATCAACGTCTCGTCACAGGCGGGTAGCTACGCGCTGCACGAACACGCCGCCTATTCCGCGTCGAAAGGCGGGCTGAATATGCTGACGCGGACGATGGCGGTCGAGTGGGGAGCCTATAACATCCAGAGCAATTGTGTATCGCCCACCGTCATCCTGACGCCCATGGGTGAGCGGGTGTGGGGACAGCCGGAAAAGGGCGACCCGATGCGGTCAAAAATCCCGCTCGGTCGTTTCGGCAAGCCCGTCGAAGTCGCAGATGTCATTCTGTTCCTGGCATCGCCAGCGTCGGACATGATCAACGGCGACAATATTTTTGTCGATGGCGGGTATACGGCGCAGTGATTAGTACATCAACAAGATTAATCCAACAACCGAACAAGGGGCTTAAGCCCCTTGTTCACCCCGTCATGTTCATCTTGTCGTTATACTAGCCCACACCTACGCGCGCCAGGGTTGCCTTCAACATATCCAGTTTGATCGGCTTCGCCAGATAATCAGACGCGCCCGCAGCCTTTGCCTCGGCAATCGCTGGCGGTGCGTATGCCGAAACGATGATCACGGGCAGTGTCGCGTACTCCGGTTTCTGGCGCAGTTCCCTGCACATCTCCAAACCGGTTTGCCCCGGCATCATAATGTCCAGCAGCATGGCGTCTGGCTGATGAATAAGCAGTTGATCCCATGCGTGCTTTGCGTTGAGTGCTTCAATGGTTTCATGCCCGATGATGCGCAGGAAGGTTGCCAGCATTTCAACCGTCATCGGTTCATCATCGACAATCAGGATTTTCGCCATGCGCTACACTGCCTTTTCATACAGTCGGTGTGTCTTGTAAATACGGCTGCCAAAGTTTTGAGCGATACTGACCATCGTCTCATTCTTTTCCAGTATCCAGCCAGAGTCAGATTTATGATAGTCGCAATCCGTAATCGCTTGCAGAATGTGAGAGTACAGTACCGCATCTACGCCCCGACTGCGATATTCAGATTTCACGCCCATCAGCGGTACGCGCACGGTATCGATCTTGTTGCGCACCTTCCAGTGCCAAAGCACCTTGAGCAGCGTGAACACTTCCCACTCGCCGGGGCGCGGGTACGCATGTTTGATCGCCATGTTCAGGTCGGGTACGGCGAGGATGAAGCCGGCAAGCTGCCCTTCAACATAACCAAAGTAGAGCATCCGTGCATCCACCACCATACCCAGTCCATCAACGATGGCGTCCAGCTCGCGCGGCGTCAGCGGCACAAAGCCCCAGTTCTTATCCCAGGCGGTGTTGTAAATGTCTTTGATGTTGGCAAATGCCGCCTTCAGATTTTTAGGGTCAGCGACCTGCACCGTAATCTTGTTGCGCTTCATAATGCTCTGGGAAATACGCGCCAGTCGGTCATATAAACCGTTGGCACGCGCCTCATCCTGATCGAGATAGAAGCTGTACATATCCGTCACTTTTTGCAACCCGGCAGACTCGATCAGCCGTGCATAATAAGTCGGGTTATAGGGCATGAGCAGTGCAGGCGGCATGAAGCCATCCACCAGGCAGCCGACAAGTTCGTGCGTCGTCAACGTTTGCGGTCCGCGCAGCATGGGCAGCCCTCTGGCGCGCACCCATTCGGCGGCGGTGTCAATCAGTGCGTGGGCGACTGCTTCGTCGTCAATCGTCTCGAACGCGCCGAACCAGCCAACCTGCTCGTCGTGAAACTCGTTGTGACGTTTGTTGACAAACGCTGCCACCGTGCCGACCAATTCACTGCCACGCCAAGCGCAGAAGTAATCGCCTTCAAGATACTCCCATGCGGGGTTATGTTTCGTTTCCAGAATTTCGCGGCGTGAAGACAACAGCGGCGGCACCCAGTTCGGGTCATTGCGATAGAGTGTCCAGGGAAAGTTAAAGAACGCGCGGTAGTCGCGCGGGTTGTCAACCTTGCGGATCGTGATCATTGAAACGCATTACCCCTTTGGCATCCTGTGGTAGTTTCACAGGAAGTTCAATGTAAAAGGTCGAGCCGGGGCAGCTTTCCATATCATGACCGGGGCTTTCCACCCAGATACGCCCGCCGTGTCCCTCGATGACGCCCTGGGCAATCGTTAGCCCCAGCCCCGGACCCGCACCCATAAACTTGTACGTCCCGGTTGAATGCAGACTGGGATCGTAGGCACGATAGAATTTACGGAAGATCAGCTCCAGGTTCTCGGCATCAATGCCGACGCCTGTATCCGCAATGCTGACGACCACGCGCGGATGGTCTTCATCGTCCCTGGGTGGTTTTGTCTCGGCGGAAATATCGATACGTCCGCCATCAGGTGTGAACTTGATGGCGTTGACGATCACGTTGCGAAATGCCTGCGTCAGGCGCTGCATATCGGCTTCGACCAACGGCAGCCCGCGCAGCCCGCGCGCCACCAGCGACAGCTTGCGCTGACGGGCGGCGTCCACCAGCGGCTCAATCGCCATGCGCAGGATGCTTTCCAGCGATGTGTCGGTGAAACGCAAATCCATCGCCTTCACGTCCAACTGGCTGACATCGAGCATGGCGCTGATGAGTTCCTCCATACGCTGCGTTGCCGAGCGCACGTTACCAACCATGCCTTCTAACCGATCCTGATCGACCATGCCCTGATCGTTAAGCGCATCTACCAGGTCGATATAACCGCGTATCTGTGCCAACGGCGTGCGCAGTTCATGGCTGGCGATGGTGATGAAATCGGTTTTGACCGCGTCCAGCTTTTCCATCTGCTCCTTTGTCGCTTCCAAGCCGCGATTAAGGACCTGCATTTCGTCGTTTAACTGGCGCAAATCCGCCACCAGACGGGCGTTACGCAGCGCGACGCCTGTCTGGTCTGCCATCGTCGCCAGCAGGTCAAGGTCGCGCGGGTAGAACGGCGTATCGTCGCGCTTGCCGCCGACTGCCAACACGCCAATGACTGTATCATCAACGATGATTGGCGCGTAGGCGCTCATGCCGCTGTTATGGAAGAACTTCTTCTCGCTTTCGTCCAGCGTTGTAAACGTCGGGTTATATTCCATATCGTACTGTGTCAGCGGTACGCGGTCACCCTGCCAGCGTTTCCAGATCAGGCTGTCCTGATTCAGTCGTCCCCGCACCGTGCCGCCTTCGCCGTTGTGCATTAGCCGCATTGCCACGCTGCCATCGCTCTTGTCCGGCGCGTTGACGAGAATCAGCCCCGAACCGCGTACATTCATCACATCATTCAATGTTTGCGTCAATGTCTGCGTGAGCTGGCGCAGATCAAGCGAGCGTGTGATTTGCTGGCTGTAGCGACGGGAAGCGGTGGTGTGATCAAACGCAACGACTGTGGAGCTGCCGAGCAGACGCGCCAGCCCGTATTCCAGCCACTGGCGCAGCGGGAGATAGAGCAGGGCAACCAGCAGCGCCAGCACGAGCAGCAGGGCAGCCGCCGATGCCTCGCGCAGGATGCCAAGCTGTTGTGCCAGCGCCGTCGCTGCAAAGATCGTAATGGCTGTCAGGAGCAGCAGCCCCGAAGTTTGGACGATGGAGATGAAGCGCCCGCGCAAGTCGAAAGCGCGATGGCGCAGGTGGGCATAGGTCGAACCGACTACACCGGAAACTGCCGCCAGCAAGCCCGCCTGTGTAAGCAGGGGCTGCCCGCTGAGCATGAGCGCAATGCCGGAGAAAAGCGCCATCGCCAGCATCGCCCACAGCAGCGCGCGGTTGCCGACCTCTGGAAGTGTGGCGCGGTAGTAGGCAGCGAAGGCGGACGCGATCAGCATGACGGCGCTGGCGACCAGCCCGACCAATACGACAATCCCGACGGCATCTGGCGCAGCCAACCAGGTCGCCAACCAACCCTCTTCGCCCGTCAGCACAATCGGCTCCACCAATGCCAGCACAACCAGCAGCGCCAGTCCCACCCCTGCTGCCATCAGCCACAGGCGCGGCTGCTGACCGCTGATGTCCTGTAACAGCAGCGTTCCGAAGGTGATGACCAGCCCCGCGAGCGTCAGTACGCTGGCAGCCCCGCGCCCAAAGCGCTCAAGCCACAACGTTCCGTCCGGGATGAAGTACGTGGCAGCGGTCAATCCCAACATGATGACAAGCGCCAGCAGCCACGCACGACCGGGGCGGGCGCGTTCTTTATGCGTTTGCACTGCTATCAGCAGCGCGACACCAGCGACAATGACGAGCAGCGGGATAATCCCCACTGGAGTGATCATAACTTTCCTCAACTTCGGGCGGGTACTTGCCTGCGTTCATATACACCCCCCTTGCCCACTTACAATCATAAGCGGAGTCCTAACAGTATCACAAAAATTTAACTTATTTGAGAATGTAGTATGTCCCCTTCTTCGAGCCGACCTTGAGCAGGATGCCGCGTTCGACCATATCAACGAGGTCGAGGCGCAGCGTTTCGGCAGACACTCCCTGACACAGGGAACGATATTCGCGATTGGTGATCGAACCGTTCTCGCGGATGTATTGCAGCGCGCGTGCCTGACGATGATTGGTGTTGCGCGCCCAATCGGGAGCCGACGGCAATTCACGGGCGTTGCGCAGTGTGACGGCGAAACTGTACGGGCGCGCATCAAACTCTGGTGCCTGGTGTCCCGCTTCGTCCATGACTTCCAGCATCCGGTCAATCCCCAAGCCAAGTTCTTCGATATAGCCCCACTGGAATAAACCGTTGACGATGCGCGGATTGCGGCTGAAATGCTCATCCACAATGTTTTCGACGGTGATGAAACCGGGCAAGCCGCCAGGGGAAATGACCTCCAGACGGTCGGCGTACATGCGGATTTCGATGCGTTTGCCTTTGATGCGGTAATCGCGGTGGCAGATGGCGTTGACGATTGCCTCGCGAACGGCAAACTGCGGGTATTCGTAGGTTTCCTCGCGCTCCAGCCCCTTGACGACGGCACTGACCGCCATCTCGCTCCAAACCAGATTCCACGCCGCCTCGACCAGACGCGGCAGCGAACCTGTCAGTTCTTCGCGGCGGGTGTAGCCCGCAAGGTTGTTTTCGCCGCGCGGCATCTTGCCGACGAACTTGGCAAAGATAACGCCCGCCTGGGGCAGCCAGTGTTGCGGAAATTCGCTGAAGAGCAGAACACCGCCGACCGTTGCGCGTCCTGCATTATCGATGGCACCAATTTCTCGCAGCAGGTCGTCCATCTTGCCGTTGTAGGGACGCTTGGTGCGTTCGGCGCGCTTGGCAAGATATTCTTCCAGCATCTTCTTGTTGAAATCGTCTTTGGTTGCGCCCGGCACATGCTGCGACTCAAAATCGCCCGTGGCTTTGGCGCTCGCTAACTTGAGGATTTCCTGCCCCCCTAGCGGGCGATTGCGCATTCCATCGCGCAGCAGCACGCGCCCGTCCGTCAGCGCGTGCAGTTCGATGCTGCGCGGCACACGCAGCGCATAGACGCTGCCCTCTTCCAGTTCAACGCTTTCCCACGAGCCAGTCGTCACCGACGGGCTGCACTGCGTCTCCGCTTCCTTGAGCAGCCTGGACAGCGTATCGCGTTCGACACCCCCCGCATAATCGCCATTGTCCTTGATGCCGACGACGATCATGCCGCCGTCGGTATTGGCGAGCGCGATAAGATGCTCCGCTACAGAAGCGGGCAGCGGTTTTTCGAGAAAGGCAAGGCGTTCGCTTTGACCGGATTTCAGAAAGTCAGGATTGAGCATAGCGTCTTTTCAATCGGGACATGGCAAGATATCCCAAATTATAGCTTATGTTCAGGAAGACTCCCGTCGAGATTTCTTTTCCGAGCGCCACAAGCGCCCTGCCAACCGCCGACCGCGTTGGGACACGCGCGGTTTGACCAGCGGCGACAGATAGGCGGAACTGCGATTTGCCAACGTTTTCGCCACGCGCGCGCCGGGCATGTTGGCGAGTTCCGGCAGCAGGCGGCGGCGCGGATTTTGTACGGGCGGCTTGTAGGCGTACTCGTGCAAGACTTGCGCGATGTCCCAGACGGCGTTGGGCTTGCCCAGTTTCGCGGCTGCCTGTGAACGGCGCTGCAACCCCGCTTTGCCTTCTGCCAGCCACGACTCGACCGCCTGCGCGACTTCGCGCGAACTCGGCGCAAACACACCCGCATCATTGCTGACGATCCATTCGACATTGCCCGTCTCCTGACCGGGGATGGCGTCGTAAATGATCGTTGGCAGCCCGGCAATGCACGCTTCGCACAGCGTTGCCGGTCCCCCTTTCGTGACGAGAATATCTGCCGCCGCCATCAGCAGCGGCATGTTGGTGACGAAGCTATAAGTCGTGACCGGTTGATTCCACGCGCTTTGGTCAAGTTGATCTTTGAGCGCCTTGTTGCGCCCGGCGATGATCGCCAGCTGGCAGTCGAGCTTGCGATCGTTGATGGCGCGCGCCGCCTTGAAGAGCGGACCCATGCCGTCGCCGCCGCCAACCATCAGGATCGCGGGCAGATCGGGATACCAGCCGAGTTCAGCGCGGGCGCTTGCCTTGTCCGCCAGCCGCTCGGCAAACTTGGGGTGGACGGGCAGCCCGGTGATGACCATCTGTTCCGGCGTCAAGCCCGCCTTCAAGCCGCGATCATAAGCGATCTGTGTCGGTACAAGCGTTTTTTCGGCGCGACGGTCATACCAGAACATATGCGTCGAAACGAGGTCGGTGACAACAGTAATATATTGCGGGCGTTCGTGCAGATGGCGGGCATATGCCTCCATGCACGGGCGCACCAGCACCGAATGGACGCAAACGACCAGATCGGCGGGGTGTTCACGGATCATCTGTTTGAGACCGGTTTCGATGTAAGCGTACATGCTCGACGACAGCGCTTTGGCACGCGCGCGGGTGTTGGAGAGCTTATAGCCGATACCCCATGAGGACTTGCTGTTGTTGATCAGCCAGGGATAAAACTCCGGCATGTATTTATAGGGGAAGGGGGTGTAGTGGCGGAAGACATCGACCATTTCCATGTCGAATTCGGCGGGATATTTCTGTTCGAGCGCGGTCATAATCGCTTCTGCCGCCGCGCGATGCCCGCCGCCCGTATCTGACATCAGGAAAACAACCCGTTTTTTTGCCACACGCTACTCCTCATCACGCAGCTTCGTACACCGCACGCGCGTAGAGTGTACCGCAGAGGCGGCGCGCAATCACTATTTCGGACTGAGCATGTTATACTGGCACAATCAACTTGACAGTATGTGGAGTGTCTTTGTGAGCCTTTTTAACCTTGAACCGCAACTTTGGCCTGCACTCATCCTTGTGGTTCTTTTGAGTATGACCATTCACGAGTGGGCACATAACTACGTAGGTTGGCGCATGGGCGATCCGGTACCGCGACAGAACGGCAAACTCACATTAAATCCTCTGGCTCATATCTATTGGTTCGGCTTTATTATGTGGGTTGTCGTAGGTTTTGGGATACTCGGCACGGCAGACATCTCCCCTTATCGTATGAAAAAACAGGGACGACGTTGGCGTTGGTTGGCAGCAGTTGCGGCGGGTCCATTTTCAAACCTGGTATTAGCCATCATCGGTGCGATACTTTTCCGTGTACTTCCCGGAGATGTTCTGCGTTTAGGTAGCATCGGAGCGTTTTTGGAAATAGTGGTCAGATTTAATACGCTGCTTTTTGTGTTCAATCTACTCCCACTCCATCCAATTGATGGCTGGCAAATAGTGCTTTCGCTCTTGCCGCCAGAACTTGCAAGCTGGTGGCAGCGCAACCAGATGAATACGATGTACCTTTTGCTCGGCTTGATTCTGTTTAGTTTTGTTGCCGCCAACACACGACTCCCCGATCCATTGTGGCTTGTGATCGGTCAACCAGCACAGGCACTTCGAGTATTTCTGATCGGCTTCTGATGACTGCGCTCTATCGCCTGAGCCAGGGGCTGCGGGCGCTGTTTTCGTTCGCACAGCCAGTAGATTACGCGCTGGTGGCGGCGTATCTGTCGCCGCCGCTGCTGGCGCGCTTCCGCGAACTGCGGCGCAGCGAGCAGCTGCACAGCCTGCGCGTGCTGCGGGCGCTGCTGGACGAGGGCGATACGCCGCACGATCTGGCGGTCGTGGGGCTGCTGCATGACGTGGGCAAAAGCCGCTACCCGCTGTCGCTGTGGCAGCGCAGCCTGCCTGTCCTCCTCAAGGCGCTGTCCCCGCGCTGGCTGCAACACCTGAGCGACGGCGACCCGCGCAATCGCTGGCTGCGCGGCTTCGTCGTCTATGTCCATCATCCGGCATGGAGTGGCGACATCATCGCGCAAGGCGGCGGCAGCGCGGACTCCGTGTGGCTGGCAGCACACCACGCCGACGACGCGGCTGGGTGGCGCGAGCATCGGCTGTATACGTGGCTGGTGCGCTTGCAGCGGGCGGATGATATGAATTAGATTGGGTCTTACGCTGCAGCATAAATTCGCCACTTTGTTATAATCATCATCTTTGAACTCACCAAAAAGCGAGCAGCTCAATGAACCGCTACTTGCGCCTTATGTTGTTCGTGGTTTGTGTCATTCAAATCGTCTTCGCATTAGGTTATGTCTTTCAGGCACCGTTCGCCATCCAGCTTTGGCCGCTCCCCTATAGCAACCCGACCACTTACCTGTTCATCGGCTCGATCTATGCTGCCGCCGCAGCGTCTACATTGTGGTGTCTGTGGTCACGAGAAAATGGCACACTTGCCGGGGTTGCGCTTGATTACGTGACTATCCTGGTTCCGCTGGCGATCTACATCTATCAAATCAGCAGCGGTAGACCAGCGCAGGTCACGTTCGCAATTGTAGCCGGGGTGGGCGCTCTGTTTGGACTAACGCTGCTGGTATGGAGCATTCGTATACCCATCCGTGATCCGCGACCGATGCCGCGCCTGGTGCGCTGGTCGTTTGGGGTGTTTGTCATCGCGCTCGTTATCGCAGGCGGTCAGATGGTGTTGAAGATGCCGAATGTCCTCCCCTGGGATGTAAACACGGTTGGACAAGTCATCTATGGCTGGATGTTTATCGGGGCAGCCGCTTACTTTGCTTACGGGGTACTGCGCCCAAGCTGGCACAATGCTGCCGGGCAGCTCGCGGGTTTTCTGGCATACGATGTGGTGCTGATCATACCGTTTCTGCTGCTGCTGCCGACTATCGATGCGGACAAACTGCCCAACCTGATTATTTATCTGACTGTACTTTTATATAGTGGGCTGCTGGCGATTTACTATCTGTTCATCAATGGTGAAACGCGCATGATCAACCGCAGCGCATAAGCGCTAACGCAGCGCGCCCTGCGTCGCCACGCGCCGTTCTGCCCAGCGCAGCACGCCACCGATCATCCAGATGTAGATCGGTATGAACGCGATGGCAGCAGTCACGATGAGCCAGAAGGTGTCATTCGACTGACGATAGTCATAGCCTCTGGAGTAAATTTGCACCTGACTCAGGAAGGTGCCAATCGTTACGCCGTTGTCTGCCAGCGTGATGGGCAGCACGCTGACCCATGCCAGTATATCGTTCAACCACTGGCTGGAATTGATCTGCACGCCTCGTAATAGATACGAAAACACCCCCAGAAAGAGCAGACAGGTTATACCCGGCGTGACGCCTACCAGAATGCGAATGGCGATACCGCGTGAAAGCGCTGTCGCTGTGTTTTTGCCCAGTGACCCGCCAACGAGCGCACATGCCGCCGTCAACGGCAGATTGAGCAGCGTTAGCTGCACAGTGATAGCTGCCCCAAAGACAATCGTACCCGGCTCTGGCAGGACGATAAAGTAATTGCCGCCATAGAAGCTGAGATAAAAACGTCGTGACTCACTCGATATGGAGTAGCCATACCAGATGATCGCACACGCCCGCAGCGCCGCCAACCACAGGTACGTTGGCAACTGGCGCTGCACCACCGCCCGCCATTTGCCGCGCACAATCGACCGCGCGCTGATCCCCGTCAGGATCAGCAGTTCCCAGTTGTTGCGTTCGCGCTCACGGGCGATGCTGCTTGATGCCAGCGCGATCGTGCGGAACTGGACGACGAAGTGCGCGATCAGCACCGAGAACAGAAAAATGGCGGGCAGTGGTTCAAGCGTTTCACCAATGGGATAAGCATCACGCTGTAAGAGCGATCCTGCCAGCACGCCGCCCGCGAGGATCAAGCCGAGCATCAGCCCGCCCCAGCGCAGCAGCGCCGCGATGAAGCGAAAGAGGATGATGGGCTGCCTGCGGCTGCGCGCCAGCGTGTTCGCTTCGACGCTGGTAAGCGCGTTATCAGGCGCGTAGCGGTTGAGGAGTGGTTGGAGCATTCTAGAAGTTTCCAGACGCGACTTCCCGCAGTTCCGCGCTGGCAGCTTCCAGAATTTGCAGCGATAGCGTAACGCTTTGCAGTTCGCGCTGGGCAAGTTCGCGCGAGCGCTCACTGCTGCTGCACCATGCCTGTAACGAGCTCCAACTGTTGCGCGCCAGCACCGTCGCGGCGTTAATCGACTCCGCTGCCTGCACCAGGCGCGGCGATGCTTCGACATCGGGGTTACGCAGCACATACGCTTCCGGGAAGCGCGGCGTGCCAAGACCGCAACCGCTGCTTTCGCCGCGCTCAACGCCTTCGGTCCAGTATTCGACCAACTGGCGCGTCGCCCCTGTCGGTCCGCCCAGCAGGTTGAAGATGCCGAGCAGATCGTTGGCACTCTGGGCGGGGTTCGCCCCTGTAATCGGGTCAGGCGTGCCCAGTCCGGGCGTCGGGGTGGCAGCGGCGTCCTCGCGGAACGTCGCCAGTTCGGTGGCGCGCGCTTCCAATGCTGCCTGACTTTGGATGATCTGCTGCAACTGTGCGCCCGCGTCTGTCGCCGTCACAGCGCCGCCCGCTGTGCAGGTGGTAGTATAAGTGGCGCGCAGAGTATCGAGTGAGTTGCGGATTTCGTTCAGTTGGAAGTACATCACATTCAGATCGGGATTTGCCGCCGCGTCCACCGCCGGGAAGAGCAGGCGCTCCGGTTCGCGCTGCGTGGCATCGCAAGAGATGCGCGGTGCGCCGCCGATCACCTGGCGATACTGGTCCGCCAACGCCGTTGCATCGGCTTGCAGGTCGGCGAGCATCGTGCGTGCGTTAGCGATCAGGGTCGGGCGTGGTTGCGAGGGGGCGTTATTGACGGCGATATTTTGTTGGACGGTTTCGAGGCTGTCACGGATTTGGGGTGAGAAGATGTTGGCAGCGATGAGCAGCGCCAGCAGTACCAGCAGAACAACCGCAAGCTGTACCAGCGCACCCGTTGGTGCGCGCTTGCCAAGTTGCCCTTTTTCGACCTTCTTCAGCAGTAACTCAACGTCTGACTGTTTACCTTTGGCAAGCGCGCGATCAACTGCCTTGAACTGACCGAGCGCATATTTCGCCGCCTGGCGCACGCTCTTGTCCTCATCCGTTTCGTACATATCGATGAGCATCGGCAGTGCTTCCTCGCGGGCGGACTCACCCATGTAGAGTGCAGCCGTGCGCCGTTCTTTGGGGTCGTTCGACTCCAGGTTGCGCAGGTGCATTTCGAGGTTCCGTTCATGCAGTTTTGCCTTGCCGCGTGCCTCAGCCATCAGTCCATCTCCACTGGGTCGCCAATTGCATACAATCATAATTCATTTCTGAGTGTGAACCACAAATCTCTACCAAATACAAACTGGTTCTACTTGGTTATAATGGATTCTGGTCTTTGGCGGGTCTTGGCGGTTATCATTGGTTATACTACCCCTGTTCGTGTGTTTTTTCGGAGTCCGCTAATGTCCAATCCAGAACTCCATATTCCGCTGGATCGCAGCAGTGAAGAGCCGATCTACCGCCAGGTCATACGCCACATCCGCACCCAGATCGAAAGCGGCACGCTGCCCGCAGGCGCACGGCTGCCCGCCAGCCGCGACCTTGCCGATCAGCTCGACATCAGCCGTATCAGTGTCGTCAATGCCTACGCCGAACTGCGCGCCAGTGGCTATCTGAGCGCGCACGCCGGGCGTGGCACATTCGTTGCGGGCGCACATGAGAGCGTGTATGCCCATAGCAACGGTAACGGATTGGGCAACGGACATTTAAACGGTGGCAGCACAGGCTACGCGCACAAGAATGGACACGGCAAAGACGCGACACCTCCGCCATCCATTGACCGTTCACTACGCGAGATGATGCGCATGTCGCGCAAGCCGGGCGTCATTAATTTCAGCACGGGCAAGCCGCCGCTGGATTTCTTCCCCGTCCAGCATTTGCGCGATGCGCTGATCTACACACTCGACCGCGACGGCTCACGCGCGCTCGATTATGAAGCGCCGGAAGGCTACTACCCGCTACGGATGTCCGTGCGCGATTACGTCAGCGCGCTTGGCATTCAATGCAGCGCTGAGCAGGTCTTGATCACGGGTGGCACGCAGCAGGCGCTCGATCTGGTGGTGCAGTCCGTACTTGGCGAGCATGACATCCTGGTGACCGAAGACCCGACGTATCTCGGCATTCTCGATCTGGCGCGAACACGGCGCACACAGTTGCTGTCAGTGCCGATGGATCAGGATGGTATCCGGCTGGACATGCTTGAAAACTACCTGATCGAGCATCCGGTTCGGTTGTTGTACATCACGCCGACGTTTCACAACCCGACGGGCATCGTCATGCCGCTGCACCGCCGCCGCCAACTACTGGCGCTGACGAACGACTACAAAGTACCGATCCTGGAAGACGGCGTGTATCACGAACTGCGTTATGAAGGCGAGCAGCTTCCACCGCTGAAGGCGCTGGATGACAAAGGTATCGTCATTCATGCCAGCGGCTTCACCAAGAACCTGCTGCCCGGCTTACGCATCGGCTACGTGATCGCTGCCAGCAGCTACTATGAACGCTTAACGCGCGTCAAGGCGGTCGCGGATATTTCAACACCGGGCTTGAACCAGCGCGCTATCCATTTGATGCTCGAACGCGGCGTGCTGGCGCGGCAACTTGAGCGTAACAACCGCGAGTTACGCGCCCGCCGCGACATCGCGATTGCAGCCGCCAAACGCCACCTGCCGACGGACGCGCGTTGGACAGCGCCGGAAGGCGGGCTATACTTGTGGATTGAGTTGCCTGCCGAGGGTCCGACGGCTGCCGAGCTTTACATCAGTGCGATTCAGGCGGGCGTCGCCTACGCGATAGGCAGCGTCTTCTACGCCAATGGGGGTGGCGATCACGCGATCCGTGTCAATTTCGGTGCGAATCGTCCGCAGGATATTGAGGAAGGCTTCCGGCGTCTGGGGAAGGCATGGCGCGAATTGACCAGCCATTACGACGAGTTTGAGAAGACGCCATTACTGTAGATTATGCAACCCTCACCCCAACCCCTCTCCCTCAGGGAGAGGGGCTTCCAGAAGTGTCTGTCCCTGTACTTGATGTAGACGTCAGACAGGTCTGTTCCCCTTCTCCCTCAGGGCGAAGGGGCAAGGGGATGAGGGTAAAGGAGCAGACGGCTGCCGATGAGTGAACGCGCGAAAACCGACGATCTCAGCGAAACGATGCGCGATTATCTTGCGGCAATCTATCGCCTGGACGACCGCGAACGCGAAGACAGCGCTGGTGCGTATGTCAGCACGTCGGCGCTGGCGGAACGGTTGGACGTGAGCGCGCCCGCCGTCAACCGCATGGTGACGAAGCTGCGCGACAGTGGCTTGCTGGTGCATGAGCCGTATCAGGGCATACACCTCACAGAGGCGGGCAAGCGCGAGGCGCTCAAACAGCTGCGGCGGCATCGCATTGTGGAGGCGTTTCTGGTCAATGTGATGGGCTTTGGCTGGCACGAAGTCCATGAAGAGGCAGACCGCATCAGCCAGACATTGAGCATACCCCTGGAAGCTCGCATGGCACAAATGGCGGGCAACCCGACGACCTGTCCGCACGGCGAGCCAATCCCATCGCCCGATGGCGAACTGCCGCCGCTGGATGATGTCTTACTCCCCAACGCGCCATTAAAGACGCCGCTGATTTTGACGCGCGTGCGCACCCGCGAACGCGACCGACTGGAATATCTGGCGGCGTTGGGACTGCTGCCAGGCGCGCCGCTGGAGATGATCAATGTGGCACCGTTTCACGGTCCCGTACAACTCAAAGTCGGCAGGGAATACCGCATTATCGGTCATAACCTGGGATTGATGATCCGCGTGCGTGTTGCACTGTAGGGGGCGCAATCAATTGCGCCGCTGCATACTCTCGTCCACAATTGTACATCCTGCGCGCCCCGCCTATAATGACGATGGGTGTGTGTGACCGATCTTTCGGACAAAGGGCTTAAGCCCCTTGTTTAAGCGGGTGTACATCCGATTGTCTTCAAGTGCAGGATAGATTATGCCGCAGCTATTCATCAGCTACAGCCGTGTCGATGAGCCGTTCGCCCGCCGTTTGGCGACTTCGCTTTCGCAGATGGGTGCAAACATCTGGATCGACATTCGCGATATTCCGGCAGGGATGAAGTGGAGCAGCGCCATTCAGCAAGGGCTGGACGTGAGCGAGGCAATGATTGTCGTCATCAGCCCGTCGTCGATGGCGTCGCAGAATGTCGAGGATGAGTGGCAATACTACCGCGATCGCGGTAAGCCGGTGATTCCGGTACTGTACCAGCCTGCACAGCTACATTACCAACTGGCGCGCCTGCAATATATCAATTTCCATCAACAATCGTATGATCTGGCGCTGTCGCAGTTGCATTCGGAGTTATGGCGCAAAGGTATCCTGCTCAATACGCCGCCGAACGCGGTAACAGCGCAGGTTCCGCGCGCGCCGATTCAACCGCTTGCAGCAACCGCACCGTCCCCCGGTTACACGCAGCCGTCACCGCCTGTCGCGCCGCGCCTCGCACCCGCGCGCAAAAGCGGCGGCAACTGGCTGACGCTCGGCTGCGTTGGGCTGGTCATACTGGGATTGCTCGGCGGTGGCGCTGCGTATCTCAGCGGGGCGTTCACACCCGGCGCTGGTGACAGTACCCGCCCGCCCCTCATCACGGAGACGCCAACGCCGGACAGCACGAGGACGGCTGTCATCACACCATCACCGCAGGCGGCACAACTGGTGGTCGCATCCGATAGCGCACGGCTGCGCATCGGACCCGGTGTGGTTTATCCGACGGCAATTGCGTTTGCCAATCGCGGGGAAGTGTATGACATCGTGGCGCAGGCGCGCTCGCTTGAAGGTACGGAAGACTGGTATCTGATCGAGCATCCAACGGCCGGGCGGGTCTGGGTTTCGGGCGTGACGGTCGATGTGCAGCCTGACGGCGCGGTCGTGCCGACAGCCGCGACGATCCCGCCGACGCCAACATATACCCACACGCCGCTGCCAACGTTCACACCCGTCCCGACGCTAACACCGAACGTGACGGTAACGCCTTCAAACCAGATGACACTGCCGACTGCAACGTGTGAACTTTCCCCGACCATCCAGTGCGAGCAGATGATTGCCAGTCAGATTTACAGCCAGGTGTTGATCAGCATTGTGCCGTATGCCGGTTCTGCCATCAGCCTGACATTGTTTGAATCGACAACGGGCAATATTGTTGCGACGAGCCTCGTCAACACACTCGACGCAGTGATCGAGCCGGGCAACCTGTATACATTGCAACTGGTCGAAACAGGCGGCGCTTCCGGGACGGTGACAGTTTTCATCACACTCTTGCGAGATGGCTAACTTTTCATGTTTGAAATCGTCTTTCTCGGCACGTCCGCCTCCGCGCCGTCGGTGCATCGTGGCTTGACTTCAACGGCGATTCTGGCGGGCGAATATCGCTTTTTGATTGATTGCGGCGAAGGCACGCAGCGCCAGATTCTCCGCAGTGGCATTGGTTACAAGCGGCTCAATCGCATCCTGCTGACGCACGGACATCTGGATCACATTCTGGGGCTGGGCGGACTCATGTCCACCTTCGCCCGTTGGGAGAGCATTGATGACATTGAAATCTGGGGCGGCAAGGCAACGCTCGACCGCGTGAGCGCGCTGCTCTACGGCGTGGTGCTGGATTTCGAGCGCATCGAAATTGACATTCGCATGTACGACCTGAAGCCGGGCAAATTGATCGATACCAAAGAGTTTATTGTCAGCGCGTTCCCAGTCACGCATCGCGGACCTGGGTGCTTCGGCTTCAGCCTGGAGGAGAAGGCGCGTCGTCCCTTCCTGGTCGAACAGGCGGACGCGCTCGGTGTCCC
>Ga0224723_1000306_pt1 | contig 34591 bp, 29 predicted proteins | sample Balambano_FR2_Me_FD_161647 | JGI IMG/M metagenome (GOLD analysis project Ga0224723, IMG submission 161647) | Freshwater sediment microbial communities from Lake Towuti, South Sulawesi, Indonesia - Balambano_FR2_MetaG | ecosystem: Environmental > Aquatic > Freshwater > Lake > Sediment | place... | reverse complement strand
GGGGTGATGGGGGTGATGGAGGTGATGGGGGATGGATCACCCACATTAATATCTACTCCCCGCGATGGTAAGCAGATAAAGTTAAAAATGCCACAACTAAGTAAGCTAATAGGCAAAATTTTCTTTAATAGGCATCGTTTAATGTTCAACTTTATCACCTACCATCTTCAATAAATATAGTTACTGAGATACAAGTTGCTGTTGTGTTTCTGACTTTACAGCAGAGCTTTGTGTACTCAGTTGAATTAGTTCCACCTTATACCCATTTGGGTCTTCCACAAAAGCGATGACTGTAGAACCGTGTTTCATCGGTCCGGGTTCACGAACTACTTTACCACCAAGACTTTTAATTGCCTCACAAGTGGCATAAATATCGTCTACCCCAATAGCAATGTGACCATAAGCATCACCTAGGTTGTATTTTTCCTGACCCCAATTGTAGGTGAGTTCTAACACCGTATTGCCAGATTCCTCTCCATATCCAACAAAAGCGAGTGTAAATTCTCCTCCTGGATAATCTTTTCGTCGTAATAATTTCATTCCCAGGACATCGCAGTAAAACTTTAAAGACTCTTCAAGATTTCCGACCCGTAACATGGTATGTAGTAAACGCATATCTGAATCCTTAATATCTCCACTATCAATTTTAGAGTAAGCAGATTGTTACGTATTCTGTAAATAAACAATACACGTAGGGGCGGGTTTTGCGATCTGATTTGGGCCAAGCGAGAAGGCTTTATTCAAACCCGCCCCCACGCGAGTATATATTTTTTCAAAAACCACCGTAAATCCTTGGATAAGCGCTACATACATATCTTTCGCTGGTGGTTGGGGTGAAGGCGGGTTTTGTTTGGAGATTTCGCGTTTAAGGTGGGTATTTCGCGCTAAACAAATCCTCGTGTGAGGGCGGGTTTTGTTTGGAGATTTGGCTTTTAAGGTGGGTATTTCGCGCTAAACAAATCCTCGGGTAAGGGCGGGTTTTGTTTAGAGATTTGGCGTTTAAGGTTGGTATTTCGCGCTAAACCCGCCCGTACAAATCCTCGGGTGAGGGCGGGATTTCGCTTTTAACCCAGGTATTTAGCGCTACATATCTCTCGCTAGTGGTTGGGGTGAGTTTTCTATAAAATTTCCAAAATCTTTTTTAACGTGGGACAACATAGTCCCACAAACGCATATCCTAACGATGGAACGATAAAGAAAAGGGACATCATGAATATTGTAGATACTGCAATTGAAGCAATTGTTGCTCGGGAAATTCTCGACTCGCGGGGTCGGCCTACGATAGAAGCTGAAGTACATCTAATCAATGGTGTTATTGGATTAGCACAGGTTCCCAGTGGTGCGTCTACAGGAACATTTGAAGCTCATGAATTACGCGATGGAGACAAAAACCGTTATGGTGGTAAAGGTGTTCTCAAGGCTGTAGAAAACGTCAGAGAAACACTTGCACCTAAATTAGTAGGGATGGATGCTCTTAATCAAGAATTTTTAGATCGAACCATGATTGATTTAGATGGTTCCCCAAACAAAGCAAATTTGGGAGCAAACGCGATTTTAGCAGTTTCTCTGGCAGCAGCAAAAGCAGGTGCTGAGTCTCTAGGAATTCCTTTATACCGTTATTTGGGTGGTCCTTTGGCCAATTTGTTACCTGTACCATTAATGAATGTGATTAATGGTGGCGCTCACGCATCTAATAATGTAGACTTTCAAGAATTCATGATAGTCCCCATTGGTGCTAGTTCCTTCCGGGAAGCTTTGCGTTGGGGTGCGGAAGTTTTTGCTACTCTTTCTAAAGTTCTAGATGAAAAGGGTTTGCTTACAGGTGTAGGTGATGAAGGTGGTTTTGCTCCTAATCTAGAATCTAACCAAGTAGCTTTAGAATTACTAATGAGCGCTATTGACAAAGCTGGTTACAAACCAGGAGAACAAATTGCTTTAGCGTTAGATGTTGCTGCTAGTGAATTTTACAAAGATGGACAGTATGTCTATGATGGTAAACCCCATGCTGCAACTGAATTTGTAGATTATTTAGCTCAGTTGGCAAATCAATATCCGATTGTTTCTATTGAAGATGGTTTACACGAGGAAGATTGGCAAAGTTGGCAATTGCTTACTGAAAAAATCGGCGATCGCGTACAATTAGTAGGTGATGACTTGTTTGTTACGAATGCTAAACGCTTACAAACAGGTATTGAGCAAAAAGCTGGTAATGCCATCTTAATTAAACTAAATCAAATTGGTTCTTTGACAGAAACTCTGGAAACCATTGATTTAGCAACTCGTAACAGCTTCCGCTCAATTATCAGCCATCGTTCCGGTGAAACAGAGGATACCACAATTGCGGACTTAGCTGTGGCAACTCGTGCCGGACAAATCAAAACTGGTTCTCTTTGTCGTAGTGAACGAGTCGCAAAATATAATCGCTTGTTGCGGATTGAAGATGAACTCGCAGAACAAGCAATTTATGCTGGTAGTGTAGGTATGGGACCGAGATAAAGGTAGAAGGAAAAAGGTAGAACGTAAAACTTTTTCTTACACTTTCTTCCTTATCAATTACTACCGGAATCTATTTCAGGTACGGGCGGGTTTTGCGACTATATTATAAATTAACGCGAAATCTCTATTCAAACCCGCCCCCATCCCTTCATAAAATTACATGATACGTATCTTTACCTGTTTGAGGAAGCAAGATTAACTTATGATTAATTATATCTGGTTGTAATCCTAGTTCTTCCATGGGAATAACACCAAGAAGTGGATCTTCTCCTCCTGGTAATTCGGTACAGGTAAATTCTCCTTTTCTTCCTGCTACTGTTAAACTTACTCGCTTAAAAAGACGTGTTTTAAGCACACCTGCTGCGGTTTTAACATCGATTTCCTCAGCTAACGGTAAACCTAAATAAGCAATAATATCTACTGGTAAGCAAAGTCGTGTTGCACCCGTATTTACCAAAACATTATTCACAGTCATAGCGCGAATTTGTTCGTTGGGGATAAAACCTCTTTCTGCTAAAATTTCATCAACTAAATTGGTTACAGTAATTGTAGTGGTAATAATTCCCATGTTTTCGCTATTGGTCATAGTAATAATCTACTTACTCAAACCGAGTTGATACAAAACTAGCAAAAATGGATCATCTTTCGCTATGATTTAATGTAAATATTACCTTGCTATTTAAGTAACATGAAAACACTGCAAACAAAGGCAAAGATTGACACGAATGGACAATTAATAGTAAATGTCCCTGTTGATATGCCTGCGGGAGAGTATCAGATAGTGTTAGTAATTGAAGAAAATCCACTTAAAAAAGAAAAATCTTCACTTATTGACTTTCCCACACATGATATCGGTTCATGGAACTCTAATCTTTCTCTCCGACGCGAGGATATGTACGGTAATGATGAGCGGTAACAATAACGCTATTTTTATTGATACCAATGTATTAGTTTATGCTAGCGTGGTTAGTGCCCCTTTACATGAAATTGCACTACAAACACTTCACAATTTTAGTAATACTGGTAAGGATTTATGGATTAGTAGGCAGGTTTTGCGAGAGTATTTAGCTACTCTTAGCCGTTCTCAGTCTTTCACTGTTGCTTTAGCACCAGAAATACTAGTTGCAGATATTCATTATTTTCAGAATGAGTTTTTCATTGCTGAAGAAAATGTCAAAGTAACTCAAATTTACTATTTTTAATACAACAGTTACTTGTTGGTGGTAAACAGATTCATGATGCGAATTTAGAAAGATAATGTTTTACGGACTTTGAACAAATTTGCTCAGAGTCCGAAACTAATTAACTACGGATAAAATCCTAACCTGGGCAATCCTAATGTTTCGTCCCACCCCATCATAATATTAAGACATTGCACAGCTTGACCTGCTTGCCCTTTAATTAAGTTATCAATTACTGACATAACAATTACACGACCAGTACGAGTATCAGCTTCGATCCCTATATAGCAAAGATTGCTACCACACGCCCATTTAGTTTGGGGATACACTCCAGGGTCGCAGATTTTTACCCAAGGACAGTTACGGTAAAATGCTTTATATATAGTGATTAAATCATCTCGCACTAAACCAGGGTCGCGGAGGGTAGCATATACTGTTGCTAGAATACCGCGCACCATGGGAACTAGGTGTGGTGTAAATTGTACTGTGACTTCATGTCCGGCTAAATCACTACAAACCTGCTCAATCTCTGGTGTATGTCGGTGACGAACAACTCCATAAGCTCCCAAGGAATTATCAGCTTCGGCTAGAAGCATATTAATTTTACCTTGCCTTCCCCCACCAGAAGTTCCGGATTTTGCATCTATGATTGCTGTTTCGGGTACGATTAAGCCTTGTTTTAGTAGTGGAGACAGTGCTAATAGACTAGCAGTAGGATAACAACCAGGACAGCCAATCAACTGCGCTTCACTAATCCGATCGCGGTACAATTCTGGTAATCCGTAAATCGCACTGGCTGCTAATTCGCGATCGCTTCTATTCTGACCATACCAGTTAGTATAAGTTGTTAAATCACGAAAGCGATAATCAGCACTTAAATCTAGCACCTTACATCCCTTATCCAAAAGCTTAGGTGCTAATTCACAAGCCAAACCATTTGGTAAAGAGAGAAATACAACTTCCGTACGGTGGGCAATTATGTCTGGATCTAAAGCTTCTATTTCTAAATTAACTGCATGATCTAAATGAGGATAGATATCACCGAAGGATTTACCCGCACTACTTTCTCCTCCTAAATACACAAGTTCGACTTCTGGATGATCCATCAAAAGTCGCACTAACTGAACTCCACCGTAACCTGACGCGCCAATAATCCCAACAGGTACGCGCCTAAAATTGCCCATGATATTAAACCTTTTTCCCATGATTGATTTATGTTATCAGGTAGTTGGCAGTTGTTTTAAGAAAGGGAGTAGGGAGTAGGGAGTAGGGAGTAGGGAATAGCTTACTGTTTTATCCATTACCCTATGTACTACCTACTCCGCACTCCGCACTCCGCACTCCGCACTCCGCACTCTGTACCCAGCACTCCGCACTCCCCATCATGTTATCGAATCATTACCAGTTTGTTGGTCTTGCTACAAAAAGAGCTACAATAAAGATAAGGGTTTATTAAAAAAATTTATATTTGGTAGTTTAAAATATTCTGTGTCCCAGTCTTACACTATATCAACCCAAGAATTTAAATTTGATTCTGTTGAAGCCACTTTAGCTGACTTGAAAGCTGGTCGTGCTGTTGTGGTTGTAGATGACGAGAATCGTGAAAATGAAGGCGATTTGATTTGTGCAGCTCAGTTTGCTACTCCTGACATGATTAATTTTATGGCAGTGGAAGCACGAGGACTAATTTGTCTGGCAATGACAGGCGATCGCCTAGATGAATTAGACTTGCCTTTAATGGTCAGGAATATTACAGACACTAATCAAACAGCTTTTACTGTTAGTATTGACGCTAGTCCCCATTTAGGTGTAACAACAGGTATTTCAGCAGAAGACCGAGCCAGAACAATCCAAATAGCTCTCAATCCAGGGACAAAACCTGAAGATTTACGTCGTCCCGGTCATATTTTCCCCCTTCGTGCTAAAGAAGGAGGTGTTCTCAAACGTGCTGGACATACAGAAGCTGGGGTTGATTTATCTAGATTGGCTGGATTATACCCAGCTGGGGTAATTTGTGAAATTCAAAACCCTGATGGTTCAATGGCTCGTTTACCCGAATTAATTCAGTATGCCAAAAATCATCAGCTGAAAATTATTAGCATTGCTGACTTAATTAACTACAGACTCAAACACGATCGCTTAGTAGTTAGAGAAACTGTCACCAAATTACCTTCTAGCTTTGGTCAGTTTGAAATTTACGGTTATCGTCACACGGTGAATAATGCTGAACACGTAGCTATTGTCAAAGGAGATCCTGCAAGTTTCAAAGATGAACCTGTAATGGTAAGGATGCATTCAGAGTGTCTAACTGGGGATGCTTTAGGTTCCTTGCGTTGCGATTGTCGGATGCAACTTCAAGCAGCATTGAAAATGATTGAAAACGCAGGTAAAGGTGTTGTTGTATACCTCCGTCAAGAAGGGCGGGGTATTGGTTTAATCAATAAACTTAAAGCTTATTCTTTACAAGATATGGGCTTGGATACCGTTGAAGCTAACGAGCGTCTAGGCTTTCCCGCTGATTTGCGTGACTACGGGATGGGAGCGCAAATGCTGATGGATTTAGGTGTACATAAGATACGTTTAATTACAAATAACCCTCGTAAAATTGCGGGTTTGAAGGGTTATGATTTAGAAATTGTGGAACGAGTGCCTTTATTAATAGAAGCAAACGATTACAATACTTATTATTTAAATACTAAAGCCCAAAAACTCGGTCATATGCTGCTGCAAACTTATTTAGTGACAGTAGCGATTCATTGGCAAGATGAACCTCAAGGTGTTACAGAACGTTACGAACGTTTAGAGAAACTGCGGTATTTGGCGAGAACTCATGATTTATTATTGCAAGAAGAAACGCGACCATTAGCGATCGCTCTTTTTGACAAACCATCTCTAACAGTACACTTGGGTTTCGATCAGCCAGGAATGACAACAGACGATTGGTACAAACAAAAAAATCATCCTTATGTCAAAGCTATCAGTCAGATTTTGGATGGCTTGGTAAATATATCTTATATTGAGAAGTTAGAATTTCTGATTTCTTTAGGTACTGACCCATTAACTAACCTGCAAGTGCAATTAGACAGAGAAGTATTTCCCTCAGGTAGCTTACCCTCATCGTTATGTTGTGAGCATTTAGAAACACAGAAGATTTATAGTTTTATAAAAAAGGGAGTAGGGAGTAGGGAGTAGGATAGAAGAAGGGAGTAGGGAGTAGGGAGTATGAATAGAAAAGTAGAGAAGCTATTGTTCTAGCTTTCTAATAAGAGCAATAATCATTCGACTCTCTTCCTGAAGTAGAGAAATAATTAGTTCTATATCTTTTTGTTCAGATAGCCCTACTCGGTGAGATAAAATAATGTGTGTTTCTAATTCATTTGCTGAACCTTTAGCAATATTAAGAAATCTGATGTATTCAGGTGTTGACCTTCTTCCGTATCCCTCGGCTTTGTTAGCTGGAATAGATACTGCTGATCTCCTGATTTGTTGCACCATGCCATACAATTCGTCTTTAGGGAATATTTTAGTTAAGAAATAACACTTTTCAGCTATCTCCATGCCTTTTTGCCAAATTTTTAAGTCTTTAAAATTATTAATTTCTACCATTTAAAAACCGAGATTATTCAAAGCTTATTTAACGTTAAGCTAACACACAAGTTTTATTTTGAATTAAAATTACAGAAGTCAAGTTAGAGCTTCTATTTCTTGAAGTATTTCCCTACTCACTACTCCCTACTCCCTACTCCCTTCTTTGTAAAAGAGGCTTTTGCTGAGGAAACCACCCATGAAACGACGCTGGAAGTCGCTAATATTATCCTTAAACTGGGTATTGCTGTCGATTGGTACGTCTATTTTTATCATTCTGACATATCCCATTGCACCTACTCCCGCACAAGAACCTGCTGTCGAGAGTGTATTAGAAACGAAAAAACCTGATAACAAACCGGAAGCATCAAAAAAACCTGATAGTAAACCTGAAGAATCATCAAAACCAGATAATACTGAAGAATCAAAAAAACCTGAAGAAGCAACGGAACCAGAACCTACTCCCCAAGAACTAGCGCGTAAGCAAAAGTTAATAGAAGGAGATAAACTTTATAAAGAAGGAAAAATTGCTGAGGCAGAAAAAGTATACCGCCAAGCCAAAGCACCTTTTACATCACAATTTAAACCAGAACAACGCAAAGAAGCAATTCTTGATGCAGCACAACTATCACCAGCAGGTAAAGTATATTGGCGAGAAGCAGAAGCTGGAAGAATAACTAAGCTGCAAACGAGAATGCTAGTACCTTTAAAATTCTTGGTAGAACAGTACCCAGAATTTATCCCCGGAAATATCAGATATGCAGAGGTACTAAAAGAATATGGTCAAGAAAAAGAAGCATTACAAGTATTAGAACGTGCAACATCCCTGTATCCTAACCAACCAGATTTGCTGAAAGTTAGAATTAACGCTTTGGCTGATGGAAAAAAATGGATGGAAGCATCTTTGGCAGCACGACAATTTGCAATGCTCAATCCTAATCACCCTTCAGCACCAGAGTTTACAGAACTAGCAGACAAAAACCTCAAGCGATATAAATCTCATACTAGAAGAGAGATTAGAGGTAATGCTCTGGCTAATATCATTACAGGAGCTTTGGGTTACGCTGTAACTGGTAGCCTTTTAGGGCCATTTTCTGCCCTTGATTCTACTATGTTGTTACTACAAGGTGAAGGAAGTGTAGGAGAGTCGGTAGCTAAACAAGCCAAAAAGCAATTGGATTTAATTAAAGACGAGACTGTTGAAGGATACGTTAATGATATTGGACAAAAATTAGCCAAAATTAGTGGTCGTAACGAATTTAAATACGAGTTTTTTGTCATTCCCGACGAAAGTTTAAACGCTTTCGCACTTCCGGGAGGGAAAATCTTTATTAACGCTGGTGCGATCGCTAAAACTAATTCGGAAGCAGAATTAGCTGGGTTAATTGGTCATGAATTAGCTCACGTTGTCCTATCTCACGGTTTCCAATTAGTTACCCAAGGTAATCTGATCTCCAACGTCACTCAGTATATACCTTTGGGGGGAACAGTTGGTCAACTTTTTGCTCTAAGTTATAGCCGAGATATGGAACGTCAAGCAGATACATTAGGTACAAGATTAATTGTTTCCTCTGGATATGCTGCGGATGGATTACGTAACTTGATGCGTACCTTAGAAAAACAACAGAAACGTAACCCTCCAGAATGGTTATCTTCACACCCAGGTGGTAGTCAACGAGTAAGTTCCATAGAAGAAATGATTACTCGTAATGGTTACAACCGCTATGCTTATGAAGGAGTCGCTCGTCATCAACAAATCAAAGACAAAACCAAACAATTAATCAAAGAGAAGAAAGAAGCAGAAAAAAAGAAACGCGATCGTGAATCAAAAGAGTAAAAACTATCGTCACAGCAATTATCAACTCCCTCAATTCAAGTCCTGTGTGAGGATAATTTATGTCACTCAAACCCAGTAAGTTTATCTTTTTGGGCGGTATCGCTTTATCCCTATTGTTTGGTAATTCTGCGGTAGCACAAATTGATTCATCCAATGACCCAGTAGTTGTACCAACAACAGGTTCTGGCGGTACTACATATCCATCTGGAGGTGGTACAGTATCAACAGGTACATCAACCGTTGACGGTAACGCTCGGTTTAGTTGCCAATTTGTTAACGGTCAGTATACTGTCATGTATCAGCCAGAAAGTCAACCAGGGCAATACTTTGCATGGGCAGCTCCCCAAACATTAGGTGGTGGATGGGATACACAAAAACGTTGTCAAACCATTGCTCAACGTTTAGAATCCTATCGTCCAGATGGTTTATTAGAACTGCAAACAGCAGTAGAAAATAGAGAAAATATTGTTTGTGTCACCACCGAAGCTAAACCTTATTGCCGAATCGTTTTAACAGTACCTAGAGGAAAAGACCCATATACAGTACGCAATAACGTTTTCCAAAACTTAGTTTCTGCTGATAGTGGTCAAGAAACCATTGCAGTTAACACTTATCGTAATGGCAGAAACGAAGTAAACGATTTATACAACTTGGGTAGAACTTTACTAGGTAATGGTAAAAAGCCTGCTGTATCAACATCTCGTACTGGTATTAACTTGAAAGCTTTCCTTGACCCCAAAGATGGTGGTACTGCTAAGGGGTTGCGAAATGGTGTAACCATTCGTCGTCAAAACAACACCACTGGAGGAACTAAACTCAATCCTAATAACTTCCGTCGTCGCTAGGATTTTTCAATTTTAATATAAATTATCTAAGGGCATAGCAATGCTGTGCCCTTAGGTATGTCAAGATTTACACAATTAGCACATAAAAACTGTAGGGTGCAATCAGGCGATAAAAACATTTTGGCGTAGTTCTAATTTTTGAAGTATTATCATACATCACCAACTACAAAAGCTTTACAAATCCTGCTTGCTCAAAGTGGCGATCACTTGTAAATACCAGGGTGATCTGTTCACTTAACATAACCACAAAGCTAGTGCAGTCTGTTAATCCCCAGTCTTTATCTAAACGTTGACTGTAAAGCGTCCAACCATCTGCTAGCAGGTCTTCACTGAGAGGAATAATGCGTAAAATCGGAGCCTGTCGTAATCGGTTAATAAACTGAATAGTAGTTGACCGGAGATTTGGAGCAGTGAGAGCATCTGCCACTTCCAATAGTACAAACTCAGTTGTAACCAATCTTACCTTTTGACTGAGTAAGTCACTCATAATTTGGTCTGCACGAAGATGCAACTCGTCATCAGCATTAGCAAGTGCAATCCATGCGGCTGTGTCTACAAAAACTTTCACTTCTCTTAATCTTCCCGCTTTGGTATACCGTGGAGATAATGATCGTGCTGATGGGCTAAGTCACTAATTCCTGTATTTACCTGACATTCCTTAAGTAATTTGGCAAAATCACCCCAGGCTGAATCTGCAATCGGTAATTCATTGTCCTCTTGCAAAAACACAATCAGCACTTTTTGCCCATCTCGTCCAGCAATAGGCTGACTAAGCTGTACGACACCATTATGAAATATCCCTTCTACAGACAACATATTTGCTCCTTATTGTAAATATTTTCTCGATCTAGAGCTTCATTAAAGAGGTTAGCATAGCTTTCCTCTGCTTTTAAAACATCTGACCTAAAAATGAATAGTATTTGGTCTAGACATTGAGCAATCTCTTAAGCCATATTTGAATTAAGTGATTTTGTAAATACGAAAAATGAGCTTTGGAAAAAAGCTAGCTGAGAACTTTCTGCATAAGAAATTAAAAGCTATTTATTCCTTAGTCTTGATAAAACAGAATACTAAAAATCAGGTATAACCATGATTAATTCTTTAAATGATTCTAAAATTTTATGGCGGCAAGTTTGGGGATTAGCTGCACTATTATCTGCAATAATCTTTAGTTGGACAGCATATGGATTTTATCAACCCCAGATTTTACAAAAGTTAGAATTTGTCACATTGGCAAGTTGGTTGGGAATTTTCCAAGCTTTACTTGCAGCGGTAGTAGAACCTTTAATCGGCGGAATTTCTGATAAACTTCAGCAGCGTTCAGGTAGTCGATTACCAATAATTACTGTAGGAGTAACTTTAGCAGGGTTAATTTTTGTTGTTGTTTCTTTGTTGGTAGAACAGAATCTCCAAGGTGAGATACGTTGGATTGTTCCAGTATTGATGATAGCTTGGGTGACAGCGATGATTGTGTTTCGGGGACCTGCGATCGCATTATTAGTACAGCTTGCACCTAGTGCAGAACTTCCCCAAGCAAACTCTATTTTAGCCTTTGTATTAAGCTTGTTAGGAGCTATTCAACCTATAGTAAATGTGGTTCTAAAATATATTGGTCCATCCCTAACTTTCATGTTGGGAGCCATATCATTACTATTAGGAGCATATTTTTTACTTTCTTGCCTTCCCAAACATAGTTTTTCACCTCCTAATCTAAGCCAGAGTAAATCTATTCCCAAGTTACTTTTCATCTTAACTTTTATTATTGGTATGGGTGCTGGTTTAGAAGTTAACTTATTAATGTCAATATTTCCTCCAATATTACAAACTCAACTGTCAATTCTCAAGCCGGAATTTATCACTTCTAGCATTTTATTAGTATCAGCATTTTTTTCAATTCCTTTAGGAAAATTCACAACTAAATTAGGTGTAGATAAATCAATGTTAATTGGTTTAGTCAGTATAGCTGCATTAATGGAATTAACATTACTATCTAAAAGTAGTATTTTTGCTGTATTATTCATCTTATTATTTGGCATTAGCTTTAGTTTAGTGTTTGTAAGTATGATCCCTTTAGCATTAAGTATGATGTCGCCCAGTAATGCAGGTTTGAGTACAGGGTTATACTTTGGTGGTACTGGTGCTGCAACAGCCTTAGTGCAAATTTTAATCCGACAACAAGGTATCGCATCAATGTCGGCATTTATATTATCTGCTTTTGCTTTTTCAATAGTAGCTTTCTGTATTTTTATTAGTAAAAAATATCACTAATTGTAGAGACGACCCGGTGGGTCGTCTTCTGTGTATCATCTAAAATATTTCATAAATTTTTCAAGAAGATATACTAGTTACTATTGATAATCGACTGAAATTTGATAAGCTGTAAGCGCCGCTCTGTTGGAGTGTCTTTATGCATTGGTTGTTATCTGGACCGTTGAGTGTAGAGAAGTTGACGGTAAGGATTACGGGTTTGCCAGCATCGTTAGAAAATACGAGGTTGGTGCATATGACAGATTTGCATTACGACGGGGTGCGCTTGTCGGAAGCTATGTTAGAAGAAGCGATCGTCAAATCCAATGACGCAGAACCAGACTTAGTTATCCTTACAGGTGATTATGTAACTGACGATCCATCACCCATTTACCAATTAGTACAACGACTCAAACACCTGGAAAGTCGCTTGGGAATCTACGCAGTTCTTGGCAATCACGATATATATTACAAGAATTCTAAAGCAGAAGTTACAAATGCTTTGACTAGTATCGGTGTTAAGGTGCTGTGGAATGAAATTGCTTATCCTTTTGGAGAAGAATTACCAATTATCGGACTTGCTGACTACTGGTCACGGGAATTTAATCCCACACCAGTAATGAACCAACTTGACCCCAAAACACCTCGTATCGTTTTATCCCATAATCCAGATACAGCCGAAATTTTAAAAAAATGGCGAGTAGATTTACAACTATCTGGTCATACCCACGGTGGTCAAATTGTCATACCTGGAATTGGGCCTGCGGTTATCTACTATAACTTGTTTTACAATAAAGTGATTCGCAGAATACCTAAAAAATTACGCCGACGCTTTCCCTATCTCCAAGGTGGTTGCACAAAAGTAGCTAGACATTGGCAATGGGCACAAGGTTTTCATAAAGTGGGAGAAAATCAGCTTTATGTCAATCGCGGTTTGGGTACTTATGCCCCTGGTCGCTTATTTTGCCCACCAGAAGTTACTATAATTACTTTACGCTCTTAAATAATTTAACCGCCTAAAGCTACGATAGATTCGTTTCAGTAGCTTTGGCGGTTTTCACACATTGATTTAGAAGAGCTAATAATCAGAAGAATAATCTACTAAGGTGGACAGGGCTACGCAACTAACCTAACTCTTATACAGCATCTTTATCACTTTAACGAGGCAGGCATTTTAGCTGGAATCAAAAACCTCCAAGACAACTCAGTAAGTATTTAGGCAAAGACACAAAGCAATGCTAGGGTGGTTATGGATTCATTGCGAAGCAACTAGAGCAGGAGGTACAGGCTCTAATCTGAAATTTTCCGTTAAGTTCTTTAGTTTTTTGTACCTGTTTTTAAATTACCATCTTTTTTTTCTAAGGAACCGCATTTTTACCAAACTTCATTACCATTAATCTTCCGTAATAATTCTAAAATTTTTCTTAAAATTTAGACGACCCACTTTCTTCGTCTCTACAATCCCATTACCCCCCTGCTCCCCTAAAAATCCGATATTCCGCCAAATTCAAAACCCGGCCACTTAAACTTGTCTTGTCATACTCTCGAATCATCTCTCCACCAAGCTTTTGTGGAATTCTGCGACTAGGAGTATTGGCTTTATCTACAGGATATATAAGATACTCATAATCTAAATTATCGTCAGCCCATGTTTTGAGGATAGAAACCGCTTCTAAGCCATAACCGTTTCTATGGGCTGATTTTTTCAGCCAAATTCCAATTTCTGGATACTTGCTATTGATTCTGTGTATTCCAGTACATCCTAAAAATTCTTGAGAGTTTTTCTTTAAAATAACTAATATCAGTTCATTGCCTTTTCTCAAGTTTTCTAAGGATCGAGTAATAAATAATTCTGTGTCAGAAATATCTTGAGGACTACGAGGACACATATAAGTAGTAATTTCCTCAGTAAATTCTCTAAAGATATCTTCCTTATATTTCATGGATGTAGGCAGTAATAGTAGCCTTTCTGAAAATATTTTGACTTGACTCAGTTCCATAGTGGATGTTAATTAGCTATCTGTAACTCAATTTACCAACTTGAGGATGGCTGTATGGGTAACTTACAGACAGCCTCATTTTACGTAAAATTGATTGTCATAATTTTATTTGATAAATTCTGCGAAAAATACATCCAATCTTCAAAAATAAAATGTTATGGATACTTCGCTAAAGACCTAAAGTTTTGTTAAGATGCATATGCTAGTAAACTTAAAAGCGAAAAACACTAATTTTAGTGTGGAGAAATAAAAAGCACTAGCAATTATTGATTAGAAGGTTAAGTTATGACCACCTACGTTTTCTTTGACGAAGCCCTACGGATGCTGGTTAATGCTTATTTAGTATCAGTAGTACTGTTAATCGCAGCTTCTGGTATAGGCTTGGCAGTAATCGACACTATGGAAAAAACAGGTATTAGCGATTCAGGCAAGAATTTTCGCTAAATATCAACAAAAAAGTTCATTTCTTGTCGAAAGCCACTGAGTACAAGTGTTTACTTAAGGATAATCTTGGGAACACTAAGCTACAGAAGTCTCTAAGCTTACATTCATTACCTAAATTTTACTGAAACAGGGGCAATGTATTGCTATTGAGACCTAAATAAAGGAGCAAAGTACAATGGGTCTATTCGACAAGGTGTTCGCCACACAAAGTCAAGTGCAAGAAGTTCTAAGTCCAGCAGAAGCTTTTGCTGCTATTACCTTAGCCGCAACAGCGTCAGATGGTTATCTTTCTGAAGACGAAGCACGTGGTATTTCTTCCGCGCTGTCTCGGATGAAACTTTTTCGGAGTTATCCCAATGATGTTATCGGCAGGATGTTTGATAAACTGTTGGGTATTTTAAGGCGTGATGGTATAGATAGATTATTTAATATTGCTAAAGAATCTCTTCCTGAAGAGTTACGGGAAGCAGCTTTTGCTGTAGCGACAGATTTGGTGCTGGTTGATGGAGTGGTTACTCAAGAAGAAAAAGAATTTTTAAATGATTTATACTACGCTTTGGGTATTTCTGGTGAAATAGCTACACAGATTGTAGAAGTTATGTTGATCAAGAATCGGGGATGAGGAGCGCGAGGGAGTGCAGGATGTGTCTGTAGGGGCGGGTTTAGCAGATATGCTTAGATATAAATGAGAAGACTAACAACAAAACCCGCCCTCACCCAAGGATAACACCAACCCACCCTCACTCACCCGAGGATAACACCAATCCGCCCTTACCCAAAAATAACACTAACCCGCTTCCACATAGGACGAGGAGATTGTATTTTTTATTTCTCAGCTTAAACAGATAATCACTATTACAAAATATAAATTATGATGCCAAAGGAGTTTCAGCTTCTTTGGCATTCTTATTACCTTTTAAATAGATTTGACAACAATCGTGTAAAAATGTTAACTCTGGTACTTATGTTTTTCGCTCAAGAATTATAGGATTTAATGAATTTTATTCGTGATGATCACGGATAAGGTGTTCCCCCTAGAGTTCTGTAAATTCATAGATTTTGCAATTGAGAAAGTATATGACTTGTTATGCCACTCTATGCCAATTAGTTGAAGTTCTTGCTGCCAAGAGCGTTAATTTATCTGATGTAGCCTTGACGCAATTTTGCAGCGGTATTCAAACAGATACTCGTATCCTGAAACCTGGGGAAGTATTTGTGGCTTTACGTGGTGAAAAATTTGATGGACATCAATTTATTGAACAGGCGATCGCTAAGGGTGCAATTGCGGCTATTGTTGATTTTGCTTACGAAAATCCGCAGTTTCCGGTGTTGCAGGTAAATAATACTTTGGCAGCTTATCAAAAAATCGCTCGGTGGTGGCGCGATCGCTTTGATATTCCGGTAATTGGAGTTACAGGTTCTGTAGGTAAAACTACTACCAAAGAATTGATTGCAGCGGTTTTAGGAACTAAAGGAAAAGTTCACAAAACTTATGCAAATTTTAATAACGAGATTGGTGTGCCTAAAACCCTTTTGGAATTGGGTGAAGAACATGATTATGCTGTAATTGAAATGGCAATGCGGGGTAAAGGACAAATTGCTGAACTTACCCACATCGCACGACCCACGATTGGTGTAATTACTAATGTAGGTACAGCCCACATTGAATTACTGGGTTCTGAAGAAGCGATCGCGGAAGCTAAATGTGAGTTGCTAGCTGAAATTCCGGAAAATAGTGTGGCAATTCTCAACCACGATAATCCACTGTTACTAGAAACAGCAGCGAAAGTTTGGCAAGGCAAAGTTTTAACTTATGGCTTATCAGGTGGCGATATTTTCGGTAAGTTAATTGATAATCAAACTCTTCAAGTTGCGGGAATGCAGCTACCTCTACCTCTACCTGGTCGTCATAATGCTACTAATTTTTTGGCAGCATTAGCAGTTGCACAGGTATTAGGACTTGATTGGACAACCTTCAAATCTGGTTTAGTAGTAGATATGCCAACAGGGCGATCCCAACGTTTTGCTTTACCTAATGATGTGATCATCTTAGACGAGACTTATAATGCTGCACCAGAAGCTATGTTAGCAGCATTAAATCTTTTGGCGGATACACCAGGAACGCGACATATAGCTGTGTTGGGTGCAATGAAAGAATTGGGAGAAAGGTCTTTGCAGCTACACCAAAGAGTGGGAGAAACTGTACGTAATCTCAATTTAGACGCTTTAATGGTTCTAGTTGACGGACAAGACGCTGAAGTTATAGTTAAAAGTGCTGAGGGTGTACCTTCTGAATGTTTTGCCAATCATGCTGATTTAATGGCAAGGTTAAAAACTTTTATGCAAGCAGGCGATCGCATTCTTTTCAAAGCTGCTCATTCTGTAGGATTAGACAGAGTTGTCAATCAATTACGAGCAGAATTTATCGCTTGAGGTGAACTATCCAAATCTTCATAGCTTTAGTGATTAAAATTTCCCCTTCTCCATAAGTGAGAAGGGGTTTATTATTGAAGTCAAAAATTTTTTAAGCTGAAGCTTTTGCCTTAACAAAATGAGAGTAACGTTTATGAAACAAAATGACTCCTACATTGGTGAAAAAACAAGTAATTGCTAGCCATAACAATATATAAGTAGGAGCCATGACTACACCAATAGAAAACCAAGTATATACGTGGAGTATCATGACTAATGCAAAAAACCAGCCACTGACCGCAGCTTGCCACAGCTGATATGATGGGCGATGTAGTAGCGCCAAAACTATTGTCGCTATGGTAGCCACTAGATTAGCTGGCACAAGGAAAGCACAGATAGCAACGCAGTTGGTGCGAGAGAACTCAGCTAAGATGTTGAATTCCAACATTCACTTTATAGGGGTTAGTGTCAATACATTATATGAAACTATGTAGATTTTAAAAATAGTTAGAGTGACACTTTGACATATATTAAGAAAATAAAATATAAAATTAATAAAAGTTAAAAAAGTATGAAATACTTAGCAAGGTTACTAAGTATCTCAGTGAGCTATCCCATTAAAATTACTGTATCAATAACATGAATTACACCATTGTCAGCTTCGATATCTGGTGTTAAAACAGTAGCGTTTTTAACTTCAAAGCCATCTGTACAATTAATGCTAATGGTAGAACCTTCTAGAGAAGTGACAGTATTTAGCTTCGCTAAATCAGCCTTCATTAGTTTACCCGGAACAACATGGTACTTTAAAATTCTTGTTAGCTGGGGAATATTCTGTACAAGGGTTTGGATAGTTCCCGAGGGTAACTTAGCAAAAGCATCATCAGTTGGTGCAAATACAGTAAAAGGCCCAGGACTTTTTAAAGCGTCTACTAGATTTGCAGCTTGGACAGCGGTTACTAAAGTGCTAAAAGAACCTGCACTGACCGCAATATCAACGATATCAGCCATATTTTGAGGTTATCCCAATTTTAAGTTTTATTAACCATAATCATATTTCAATCTGCAACTCAAAGAGTATGCGATCGCCTAATGATAACTACAGAAAAATTTTATACAAAACTTTAGCGATCGCAAGGAAGCTTGATGATAAATTCAGATCCTTCTCCGATAGCAGAGACACACTCTAGAATTCCACCATGTTTTTCAGTTAAAATTTGGTAGCTAATGGATAACCCTAAGCCAGTACCCTTACCTTCTGGTTTAGTTGTAAAGAAAGCTTGAAATAATTTCTCTCTTTTTTCCTTGCTAATTCCTGACCCATTATCTTTAATACGTATTATTGCCCAATTATCTTCAGTTGTAGTGGAGATAATAATTTTATTCGGGTTTTCCTCAATTTCTTGGTATGTTTTACCTTGGTTAAACTCCTCTAAAGCATCAATCGCATTTGCAAGTATGTTCATGAAAACTTGATTAAGCGCACCTGGGTAACATTTAACTAAGGGTAAATTCCCATACTCTTTGGTAACTTGAATTTCTGGACGGGAAGGATTATTTTTGAGGCGGTGTCCTAAAATTAGTAAAGTACTATCAATTCCCTCATGTATATTTGCTCTCCGCATATCATCACCATCATTACGTGAGAAATTACGCAGAGACTGCATAATATCTTTAATCCGAGTAGTACCTAACTTCATAGAAGATATTATTTTCGGTAAATCTGCTAAAATGTATTCCAAATCTATAGTTTCTATGACTTCCTCTATTTCTGCTCCAGGCTGAGGAAATTGACTACGATAAAGCTTGAGAATATGTAATAAATCTTGTACATACTGATTCGCATGGGCAAGACTACCATTTATAAAAGATACTGGGTTGTTTACTTCATGAGCGATACCTGCAACTAATTGTCCTAATGAAGAAATTTTTTCAGTATGTACTAGTTGTGTTTGAGTTTGCTGTAATTTAGTAAGAGCTTGTTCAAGTTGTTGTACAGTTGCTTGTAATTGTTGAGATTTTTCTTGCTCTTTTGCGTAGAGATTAGCATTATTTATCGCAATTGTTGCTTGGGAAGCAAGAATTTTAATCAGTTCTAAACGTCTTAAAGTAAATGCATTACTAGTTAAGTTATTTTCTAAGTAAATAATACCTTCAAACTTACCTTGATTAATTAGTGGAATACACAAAATTGACTTACATTGGTGCTGAATTATGTAATGGTCATTTTTTGTTAAAAAGTCAGTTGTTCCATCTTTAATTACTATAGTTTGTTGAGTTCTAGCGACATAGTTAATTAAAGAAATTGGCACATGAGAACTGTGTTGAACTAAAATGGATTCTGGAACAACTATAGCATTTGAATCATTATCAATGGCTTCAACAAAAAGTTGGTTATTTTTATTCAGAATTAAACAACCATGTTTGGCGCCAGCATTTTCTAAGATAATATGTAAAATTTGCCGAGGTAAATTGTCTAAGAATACTTTGCTAGAAATAGCTTCTGAAGCTTTAATGATTGTGCTTAAGTCTAGAATTTGACTACTGCTGCTTGTACTTCCTGTAGAATGAGTAGTACTAGTGACAACAATATTATGAAAATTTGTTGTATCACTGCGGATGATTAATTCTGGGTAACGTCTTTCTAAATCTTGTGCTTTTGTAGTAGCTCCCCATTTAATATAGCAGTAGTAAGCTTCTGTCATGTAAGTTTTCGCAATCTTAGATTTATTCCAATTTAAATAAAACTTAGCTGCGAGTTCATTAGCTAGAGCTTCCTCTTGGATATAATCATTTTTCGCTGCTTTGGCGATCGCTTGGTCATAATATTCCATTGCTTGGTAGTTTTCACCAAGAACTCGGTACTTTTCTGCTGCGACTAAATCATATTTATGCTCAAAATTCATTGGTGCATATTCGGCCCACATTTGCATTGTATCTTGATATTGTTCAACATGGGCTAAAATCTGCTGCTGCTGATTTCTCTCAACGCTAAGATATATTGCTAATCGTGCCAAACAATCATAGAAATAGTAAATAGGTATATAAAGAGTTCCTCTGACACCATCTAAATACATCTGAACTTGCTCAGCATTTACCACAGCTTCAGAGTATTGACCAAATAAATAACAGAGAATCAGCTTATTTGCATATACAAAATGCAGCCCAATTCTATCATTTGCTGCAATCTGAAGTGGTAAGATTTTTTCTTCATTATAAGCTTCACCAGTTAAACACCACGGTTGTTCAACTTTCTCTGTTAAATTTAAGATAACTTGCTGCAAAGTTGCTACATGATATAAAGTTGCTTCTTGTTTTAATCTAACTAAAGTATGGTTGATAGATAAAATTTTACGTTTTAAAGGAGCAAGTTCTAAACTTGTAAAATATGAATATAAAAGTAGATTTACTGCTGAATGACCGAGGTATTCTAAATCACCATTTTCTAATCCACTTTTATATGCTTCCTGGAAAAGAGGTAAAGTTTCTCGAATATGCTCTTTTCCATGTTTCGTCGATACAGCAGTCATGAAGAATGTTCTTGCTTTCAGCTGCAATGCATTTAATTTTTCTACCAAACTTAAAGCTAATTTACCAAATTGATAACTAGCTTCCACATCTTGCACAATTCCTTGTAAAATAAATCCATAAGTCGCATAAGCAAAAGTTGAGCAAGGAGCATTTCCGTGCTTAATTGATAAATTTACTTGCTTAAAAACTGTTAATGGAAATAATTGAGGAGCAGCAGCAATAGTCGGAAAACAAAGAATTGATAGTGTCTCCATTGCAGCTAGCTGGGAAGCATCCGTCATCAATGGTAGGTTAATTAAATCAGGAATCTTTGTCTCACATAAGGAAGTTATTGTTTCTTCTAGTGCTTGTTGAATATCTAAAGGTGTTGGAGATTTGCTTAATTTGATACCTAATAATTGGAGTAATTCTAGCCCAAGCTGAATTGATTCAATTAATTTGGTCTGCGCTATTTTAGCTTGAATTTTAACATGATAAACTTTAACTTGATCCAAAATTGTTTTTGTTTGTTGCAACACAGTATCGACGTATTTTTCCGTTTGAGCAAATTCACCAGTTAAATACGCTGTTTCTGCTGCTTCTTCATACAATGCAAGTGTCAAATCATATTGTTCTGACCAACTACAAACAGATAATAATTCTAAACCAGTAATTAAATATTTAAATGCTCCATGATAAGCTGCTGCTGTTTTGGCTTTTCTTCCTGCAATTAAATTGAGTTTTGCTAATTCATCTTTTTCTGATTGTTCAATCAGTTGACTAATTCCTATATTCAACTGATTAACTATATCAAAAATATTAGACTCAACCTCTTCACAAATTGTTTTTTGTAATAGTAATCTTCCGATTTTTAGGTGTGTTTCTTGTTTTTTATATTCGGGGATTAATGAATACGCTGCTTGTTGCACTCTATCATGTAAAAAGCGATATCCTACCTTTATATTATCAACACCTAAACTATCTAACTCTTCATCTGCAAATAGCAACGGTACTTTATAATCTTTATTGAGTGGTAAGACAAACCCTTGTTGTAAAGCAGGTTGCAAAGCTTCAGCAGTACTAGATAAACTTTGCTCATTTACTGTTGTCAAAACATCTAAGCTAAACCGCGATCCGATACAAGCTGCTAGTTTTAAAATATTCTGAGTGTTTGCAGGTAGTTTTTGAATATTTCCTGCGACTAAATCAACTACACTATTATCTGCAATTCCGGTAACTAAAATGTTTTGAATATCCCATTCCCACTTACCACTAGAAAAATTAAATTTGAGTAGCTTTTCTTGATGTAATGTTTTTAGAAGTTGCGTCAAGAAAAATGGATTACCTTGAGTTTTATTAAATAGTAACTGCGCTAAAGGATTAATTTCTAATTGAGGATTATTTAGTGTGTCAGCAATAATTTCCTGTACTTGAGTTTGTTCCAAAGGACGTAAGACAATATTATTAATTAACGTTCCAAATTTTTCTATTTCCTCCAAAGTCTCAGTTAAAGGATGGTCAGTACTAACTTCATTATCTCGGTATGCTCCAATAAATAGTAAATATTCACTATTAGATGTCATTAATACTTGCAAAAATTTGAGTGAAGCAAAATCAGCCCATTGCAAGTCGTCTAAAAATAATACTAAAGGATGTTCTGGTTGGCAAAAAACAAAAATAAATTCTTGAAAAACTCGATTAAAACGGATTTGAGTTTCGGTAGCACCTAATTGAGTGACTTCTGGTTGTTTGCCAATTATCAATTCAACTTCTGGGATGACATCAACTATTACTTGTCCGTTACTACCTAAAGCTGCGAGCAATTTCATTTGCCAAGATTCTAATTTATCAGCACTTTCAGTCAGTAGTTGGCGCATTAATACTTGAAAAGCTTGAATTAAAGAAGCATAAGGAATATTACGCCCTAATTGGTCAAATTTACCACTAATAAACCAGCCTTTCTGACGGACAATAGGCTTATGTACTTCCGCTACTAATGAGGATTTACCAATGCCAGAGTATCCAGATACTAATATCATTTCACTTTGACCTTGACTGGCACGATCAAACGCTGCCAATAAAGTTGCCACCTCTTCCTCTCTTCCATAAAGTTTTTGAGGAATCAGAAGTTGGGCCGCACGGTCTTTTTGACCTGGAATGAATTGGTATACCTGTTGATTCTGAAGTTCAGTAAGGCAAAATTCTAAATCAGCTAACAATCCGGCCGCACTCTGATATCTATCCTCCGCATTCTTCGCCATCAGCTTAGTAACAATTGCAGCGATGGAGGTAGGTACTTGCGTTAATTCCTGGATAGGCGTTGGTTTAGCAAGATGACAGTAAACTAGTTCTAGTGGGTCGGAGCTATTAAAGGGTAACTGATTTGTAAGTATTTCATAAAAAGTCACACCCAAAGAGTAAAAATCAGTACGGTAATCCAGTAACCGATTCATTCTCCCAGTTTGTTCGGGAGACATATAAGCTAGTGTTCCCTCTAGCTGCTCTGGGTTAATTAGTTGGGGAGTTTCTTGATCTAGACGGGACGCAATACTGAAATCTGTAATTTTTACCTGCCCTGATTGGGGGTTAATGATAATGTTACTAGGCTTGATATCTTTATGAATGATGTGGTGAGTATGAAGTGTCAAAAGGGCTTTTGCTAATTGGATAGCAATAGATAGGAAGTCGAAGTTTTGCTGTTTTAAGCTGATAAATTGCTTGAGACTTATACCACCAAAGTCTTCTGCAACCAAAAATGAGCGATTTTGATAATTTTTCAACCCCAATACTTTGACAATCCCTTCTAACTCTAAATTTTCTGTAACAAAGTATTCGTGTTTTAGGCGAGCAATTTGCTCTAAAGTGGGATATTCTGCTGCCAGAATTTTGAGGATAACGTTTTGCTGTTCTGGTTGGGTGATACCACGACAAATAATGGTATTCGCCCCTTGATAAATGACTTCAGTAATGTCATAACCTGGTATATTCAAAGTACAAATCATTATTTCACCTCATGCCTTGGGAACTTGTTGCTGTTTTCTAGAGTTCCCATATTGATAGATGAAATTAAAGATATATATTATGAAAAATGTATAACTGTTTGTGAATGCGTATATGTACGTAGATGCATTATTTCTACGGATTTGTAGAGACGACCCATCGGCTCGTCTCTTCGAGGATCTAATTGTTAACATTATGGAAATATAGGAATCCGGTTTGATTATTGAAACATAGGTAGGGTGTGTTATGCCGAAGGCTAACGCACCGTCCTAACATATCTCGGTGCGTTACGCTTACGCGGTAACACACCCTACAGTACCTAATTGTGTTCAAAAATTAAATAGTAGCCTTGAATCATACGCTCCCAGAAACCCCTGTCTCATTAATTTGGAAGAAAAATAATGGTACAGTACCGGGATGCTTTTGACGCGCTTTTTGCATAACCACTTTTTCGTCGCTGTCAATAAAATAGTCACCACTATCCGGTTCAACCACCATATACCAGCCGTAATGCGTCTCAATATACTCAGGGAGAACGCGGTCAAAAAATGCCTGACAACGTCGGTGGAATTCCTCGTCCTCTGCTTGGCGCTTGGCTTTCTCTTCTTCCGTCCATTGAATGTCGGGGAAAATTCGCCCTCGGCGTGCGGTGCGAGTAGGTTTAGTGTGAGTCATAATTACTCCGAAGCTACATATATATAGTTAAGCATCCCAACAAGAGCGGCGGCTCAATAAATTCAATGTTCAGCTAAATATAAATTATGAACAACATAACCGATAGTTTGAATATGGAATTAATCGAAGTTATTTCGCAATTATCAAGTAATGAGCAAAAAAAAGTATTAAATTTTGCTATCTCACTGCATAATAAACAAAAAATAAAAGAATGGGATAACATTTCAGATGAAGAAGCTGCTTATTTAAAGGAAGCATTTGGTGACGAAGATGTTAACTTTGCAGAAGCTGTTTTAAACGATTATCTACTTCACTTGAATTCTATTACTCCCTCAGACAAGTTCCTTGAAAGGATTGACAATTTGTAGCTGATGTGATTTATAATCAATAACTTGTTGATTCTGTAAATCTTCCGTTACTAAGTGACAACATTTCACACTTAAAGCTGAGGCAACAATCAAAGAATCATAAAATGAAAACTTATATTTACTATAAATTTCGATACCATCAAATGTTACAGAAATTTGTAAAGGTATTATCTCAGCAATATTTACTATTTGATTTACAAAATCTAACACCTTAGCTTTTTCAAAATAAAACTTCTTTAAAAGGACATTTGATACTTCATTAAGTACTTGAACCGATGTAAAAATTTTAATATTTTGCTCAAGGCAAAGCTGGATTGCTATTTGTTTTTTTCTTTGAGTATCTGAATCTTCAGAAGTTAGAATTTGATAAAGCCAAATATTTGTATCAAAAAAAGTATTACCTTGCATTTCTTTCGTCTCTCGAAGGAATTTCTAAATTGCTCACATTAACCTGATTTTCTTGACACCATTTTAAAAAATTCTCTAGTTTGCCTTTACTATTAGATTTAATCTCAATTGAGTTAAAAGAAAATCCAGTCATCAAAGACTGAAGCTTAGCCAATTCATCATCATTCTCAATTTCAATAATTAATCTCATGATGGAATCCTTTCTAAATATACTATTCTCTATTAAGTGCAATACTAGGCTGTTAACTTTGTTAAAATTTCGTCCTTGATTACTCATACAATTTTTATGTTGAAATAAGTACGGGAGTCATTGTGATGTGGAGGTTTCCTCCGTTGTAGCAACTGGCATTGCGTTATTGCTCTTAGCTTAACGCACCGCTTTCTTATTAACGCTGCCTTATTGGTGTGACAAGGCTAAAGTGATGCAATATGATTCTAGAAAATCTAGATAAAAGTTAGATTAATTGTTTCTCTAACGTACTATTTTAGCCTTGCCACGACACTAGGATTAAACATCCCATTGGATAAGAAACTTGGTAACACCTCGAATTACAATACTGGGTACGTAGGTAATTTCTTGTTCAGGAACGATTCTTAAATTTGGCAATCTCTGAGTTAATAATTCGATCGCAATCCGTCCTTCCAAACGAGCAAGAGCTGCACCAACACAGTAGTGAATACCTCCACCAAAACCCAAATGTCTGCCAGTAGGTTGGGAGTGAATATTAAAACGCTCGGGTTCTGGAAAATGTTTATGATCACGATTACCTGAGGCATATAGTAACTGTAGGCGTGCCCCTTTTGGTAATTGAACTCCACCCAGTTCAACAGCCTCTGTAGTTGTTCTAATTAATCCTGGTACAGGTGACTCATAACGCATCACCTCTTCTACTGTGTTAACTGCTAAATCAGGATTTTCCCGTATTGCTTGTAATTGGTCTGGGTGTTGCAAAAGCAAGACAGTGGCGTTACCTAATAAGTTAGCGGTAGTTTCATGTCCTGCAAATACCAATTGCATAACCAAACTGATAATTTCAGGTGTATTTAAAGGTGCTTCGTTTTCAAAACTGGCGTTGAGTAAATCCGTTAGTAAGTCAGACTGGGGATGTTTCTGCCGTTGTTCTAAAATATCAGCTATATAGTGCTGTAACTTCACAAAACTACGGGCACACTCTAGGTGTTGTTCAACTGGGACACCTCCAGACATGATGATTAACCAGTCATAGCACCACTTCTTCACATCCTCAATATCAGCACGAGGAATTCCGAAAAAATCACCAATAATAAGTAGTGGTAGTGGCGATGCAAATTTTGAAATAATATCAACACACCCAGTGTCAATCCAACTATCTATGATTTCGTTAGCTGTGGTGTAAATGTGTTTCTCTAGTGCAGCAATTTTTGCAGGTGTCAAAACACTATTGACTAAACCGCGAATTCGTGTATGTCCTGGTGGGTTGTTATCTACAAGAGTGGGACGTGGCATATCAGGATATCCTTGTTTCAAGACATCCATTACCTCTGGACTCATTTCTAAGTCAACCATGAAGGAGTTGGCATTAGAAAAAGTAGTTGTATTTTTTAGAACCTCACAAATATCGTCATAGCGAGTTACAGTCCAAAGTTTAAGCGTTGGATTGTAAAATACCGGAGATTCCTGCCTTGCTTTGGCATATAGTCTATAAGGATTTGCCTGATGGTCTGGTGATAAAGGAAAGTAGTCTATAGTGACGTTGGGGGTGTTATGGTTGTTCTGACTCACTGGTATTACGCTAGAGATTTTTTTAAGTTGGCTTTTTGACGCAACATGACACAAGTATGATAGTAGAAATCTATCTCAGGGTGCATCCATAAACTTAATTATTCGCTCTAAAGTTATATACAGCATGGTTTGTAAGATGTTAATTGTATAACTTTAATGAGGATATCTTTTTCTATTTACAGTATCAAACGCAACTATTGGCAGATTATGGTTACTGCTTATGGCTAAGTATGCTTTGACTAAAACCATACCAATAGTTGCAAGTATTATTACCATTATTATCGGGTGTATTGGATTTGGTGGGTGGCTATTAGATCAGGAAATCTTCAAAAGCCTTGTACCTGGTTTCGCTTCAATGAAAGCTAATACAGCAATTTGTTTCATTTTATCTGGAATATCATTATTGCTGTGGAGTACAAGGCTAATAAAAACACGCTCACCAAAGCTGGTTTTAAGATTAGGTAGATTACGCCAGCCAGCATGGCGTTTTTTTGCTCACTTTACTAGTCTACTAGTTTTAATAATTGGTTTATTAACTCTCTGTCAATATATCTTTGGATGGAATTTGGGAATTGACGAATTATTATTCCGTGATTTCCCTGTATCTCCAGCAACTTCTCACCCAGGAAGAATGGGAGTGAATACAGCTTTGTGTTTTTCACTATTTGGTGCGTCGTTGTTATGGGGATCAGAAAATAATGGTACTTTGAAAAGCTGGTTACTTCAAATCTTAACTTTTATAGCTGGTTTTATAGCTCTACAATCTCTAATTGGCTATATATTTGGAGTGAAAATTTTTTATCAGTTCAGTGTCTATACTACTTCCATGGCAATTCATACCGCACTAACATTGATTGTCCTTTGTGTGGGGATATTATTTGCTAGTAGTCATCTTGGATTTATGAAAACAATTACGACTAATTTGTATGGTGGGATGATGGCTCGTCGGCTGATTCCCAGCGCGATCGCAACACCCATAATATTAGGTTGGTTGGTTCATCTAGGAGAAAGAGCAAATTTCTACGATTCTGCCTACAGTTTGTCGCTGCTAACAATATTGTTAATTGTAGTTTTGCTAGTGATCATTTGGCAAAGTGCTAAGTTTCTCAACCGCATGGATAGTAAGCGGAAACAAGCAGAGACTGCGTTGCGTGAAAATGAACAACGTCTACAACGGATAATCGATACATCTCAAATTGGGATTGCATTTGCTAATAGTACAGGAGAGGTATACGGAGCGAATAATGCTTTATTAAAAATGCTGGGTTGGACACAGGAAGATATATCTTACGGTATTAATTGGCAAGAATTTATTCCTTCAGAGTATATAGAAATGACTAACCAGCAAATGCAAGAACTGCAACAGGTTGGTTATTATAGTCCTAAAGAAAAGGAAGTTTATCGCAAAGATAGTTCTCGTGTGCCAATTTTAATTAGTGGTTCCCGTGTTGATAACGGGAAAGAACACGTTGCATTTATTGTAGACTTAACTGAACGTAAGCAAATAGAACAAGTTCTTAAACAGCAAGCAGAAATACTGGAATTAGCTTATGAAGCTGTATTGATCCGCAATGCTGAGAATCGAATCACCTACTGGAACTCTGCTGCGGAGCAATTGTACGGTTGGAGACGAGAGCAAGCTCTGGGAAAAGTAAGTCACGCTCTGCTACAAACTAGAATACTAGAAAGTCAGTTCCCCATAGAAGAAAATCTTGTTACCGCTCTTTTACAAGACGGCAATTGGCAAGCAGAGCTAATTCATACTTGTCGTGACGGTAGAGAAATTATAGTAGAAAGCCGTCAGGTCTCAATCCGTAATCAGCAAGGTGAAATAACAGGATTTTTAGAAGTTAACCGTGATATTACGGAACGCAAAAGAACGGAAGTTGCATTACGCGAGAGTGAAGCTAGATTTAGAAGATTAGCCAACAATGTTCCGGGAGTCATTTTCCGCTACTTACTGGGTGTCGATAATTCTGATGCTTTTACTTACATTAGTCCTAGTTGTTACGAGCTTTTAGAGTTACAACCAGAAGCTATTTTACAAAATAGTAGCTTAATGTGGGGATTAGTTCATGCAGAAGATTTAGAATCATTAAGAGCAACAATCGCTACTTCCGTACAAACTGAAAATCCGTGGCGATGGGAAGGAAGGATAATTACACCTTCTGGTACATTAAAGTGGATTCAAGGAGTTTCTCGACCAGAAAGACAATCTAATGGTGATTTGATCTGGGATGGAGTGTTAACAGATGTTACACATCTGAAAGAAACAGAGATACAACTGCAACGCATACAACATCGAATACGTTTGTGCGTAGATGGTGGCAAGCTGGGATTATGGGACTTTAACCCAGTAGCAAATACAGCTTATTGGTCAAAAGAAACTAAAACTATCTTTGGTGTTCCTGAAGATACTATTGCCACTTATGAAACATTTTTGAATGTAGTTCACCCAGAAGACCGACCAAGAGTTAAGCAAGCATTAGATTTAGCTTTAGCCAACCAAGGCGATTATGATATTGAATATCGGATAATATCATCAATAGATAAGACAGTACGTTGGATTTATTCTAAAGGTCGTGTTGATCGCAATGACCAAGGTCAACCCGAATGGATGGCTGGGATAGTACTGGACATTAGCCAACGTAAGCAAGCTCAACAAGCAATCAACGAAATTAATACACGATTTGCTTTGTTTGCCAACAGTGTGGAAGATGTATTTTGGATGTCCCAACCTCAGGAAAACCAATTACTCTACGTCAGCCCAGCTTATGAGAAAATCTGGGGACGTAGTTGTGAAAGCTTGAAGGCTAATTACCCTGAATGGATAAATAGTATTCATCCAGATGACCAAGAACGAGTCCAACAGTCATTCTGGCAAAATGTTTATCAAGGCAATTACGATGAAGAATATCGTGTTATCCGTCCTGATGGTAGTATTCGCTGGGTAAGGGATAGAGGATACCCAATAAAAAATGAAGCAGGAGCGGTTTTATATATAGCTGGAATTTGCCAAGATATTACAAAAGCTAGGATTGCTCAAGAAGCACTAAAAAACAGCGAAACTCAACTGCGCTTAGCGTTGGAATTTTCTCAAGCCGGTATTTACGATTGGAAAGTATTGGAAAATGAAATTTATTGGTCGCCTGAGTATTATAAGTTATTTGGGATAGACCCTCACGAACCACCAAATTATGAACGTTGGTTAGAAGGAATACATCCAGATGACCGCGATCGCATTGCTGCGGAAGTGACTTGTGCGCTACAACAAGAAGGCGATTTAGACTTAGAATACCGCATAGCCCATCCCCAAGGAGAACGCTGGATTAATGGTAGGGGTAGAGCATTCTACAACGAAGTCGGTGAGCCTGTAAGAATGCTAGGGATTTGTTTAAATATTACAGCACGCAAGCAGACAGAAACTGCGTTAAGAGATAGTACAGCCATTGTCAATGCAATTAGCAAGGCCACACCGACCTTGATTTATGGTAAAGACTTACAAGGACGGATGATTATGAGTAATTCAACCGTTCTCCGTCTTATCGGTAAACCAGAAAATGAAGTAATTGGCTTTACTGACGCTGATTTCCTTGCAAATCCAGAACAAGCTACTCAAATAATGCATAATGACCGCTTGGTCATGGAAACTGGTCAAGTGCAGGTATATGAAGAAACAGTAGAGTTTCCTGAAGGTACACGCATTTATATTTCTACCAAATCTCCTTACCGTGATGAGGCAGGTAATATTATCGGTTTAATTGGCGTATCTGTTGATATTACTGAACGCAAGGAAGCGCAAAATGCACTCAGATTAAGTGAACAACGGTTAAGATTGTTTGTTAATTCTAACTTAATTGGTATTTTATTTGGCGATGTATACGGAGGAGTTCATGAAGCAAACGATGCTTTCTTGAGAATTGTCGGTTATACTCGTAAAGATTTAAAAGAAGGTTTAATTCGTTGGGATAATATTACTCCTCCAGAATATCTACCTTTAGATGCAGAGCGTATTGCGGAAGCGCAAGCTAAGGGAGCTTGCACTCCTTATGAAAAGGAGTACGTTCGTAAAGATGGTAAGCGTATTTGGGTAATAGTTGGTTATGCTTTAATTGGAGAGCATCGGGAAGAGTCTGTAGCCTTTATCTTAGATATTAGCGACAGAAAAAGATTTGAAGCAGAGCGCGATCGCTTCTTCACCCTTTCTTTGGATATGCTCTGTATTGCAGGGTTTGATGGCTACTTCAAACGCTTAAACCCGGCTTTTGAAAAAATCCTCGGTTACACTCAAGAAGAATTACTTTCTCAACCACTTTTTGATTTTATCCACCCAGAGGATATAGAAAAAACCCTTACGGAATTTGAAAAACTCAACGCAGGACATATTACGATCAACTTTGAGAATCGCTATCGTTGCCAAGATGGTTCTTACAAATGGTTACTTTGGACTTCTGTTCCCGTGCCAGAAGATCGGTTAATGTATGCTGTAGCTCATGATATTACTGAACAGAAACTAGTTAACGAAACTCTAGAAGAACGAGTTAAACAGCGTACTGCCCAACTAGAAGCAGCTAACAAAGAACTAGAATCTTTCTCTTATTCAGTATCTCACGATTTACGGGCACCACTACGACATATCACAGGTTTTGTTGATTTACTGCAAAAACGTTTAGAAAAAATACAAATAGATACAACCAGTCAACGTTATTTGAGTATTATTACAGAAACAACCCGCCATGCAGGTCAACTAATTGACGACTTATTAGCCTTTTCCCGCATGGGACGCACAGAAATGCGCTATACCCAAATAGAGATGAACAGACTGGTGCAGGAAGTGCAGCGAGAATTAGAACCGGAAATTAAAAATCGTCAAGTTCTCTGGCAAATTGAATCTTTACCGACAGTCCAAGCAGACCCTTCAATGTTACGTTTAGTACTGCGTAACTTGGTAGAAAACGCACTGAAGTATAGTAAAACTCGGGTTATAACAGAAATTACCATAGGTTGTGGTATCCCTACTTCCACTATAGACATTAAAGAAGGACGGGAGAATAACTTTCTCCTAGGGTCAAAAGAAAGTCAACTATCTCAAGGTATTAGTAACACTGAACAAGAAGTGATATTTTTCGTGAGAGATAACGGTATCGGCTTTGATATGAGGTATGTTCACAAATTGTTTGGTGTATTTCAACGCTTACATAGTGACCCCATATTTGAGGGTACAGGCGTTGGCTTAGCAAATGTCCAAAGAATTATTCATCGTCATGGAGGCAGAGTATGGGCACAATCTGAATTAGATAAAGGAGCAACCTTTTATTTTTCTTTACCTAAGGAGTCGTACGTAAAGAGTGGAGAGTAGAGTACAACCAATGGAACTCAAGCGTATTCTCCTAGTTGAGGACAGCATTAATGATGTGGAATTAATCCTGACTTCTCTGGCAGAAAACCATCTAGGCAATGAAGTAATAGTAGTACGTGATGGTGAAGAGGCTTTAGACTACCTCTACCGTCGTGGTGTCTACCGCTTACGACGTGAAGGAAACCCTGTTGTAGTCCTGCTGGATTTAAAACTACCAAAAGTAGATGGTGTGGAAGTATTAACACAACTTAAAAGTGACCCATTCTTGAGATTGGTTCCCGTTGTCGTTCTGACTTCTTCCCGTGAAGAACAGGATTTAACACGTTGTTATGAACTTGGTACAAATGCCTATGTGGTTAAGCCAATTGATTTTCACGAATTCGTGGATGTCATCAGAGGGTTGGGATTATTTTGGGCAATTATTAACGAACCACCCCCAGGTTCAATACCACCAGCACGGGATGAGCCAATTCAAGGAGTAAATTAACAATGGCAGGGCTACGGTTTCTCTTGTTAGAAGATAGTCTGTTAGATGCAGAACTAACTCAAGCAACGCTAACTGAAAATAATGTTACCTGTGAATTAATTCAGGTGACAACACGCACAGAATATCAAACAGCCTTAGAGCAAGAATGCTTTGATGTAATTCTTGCTGATTATTCATTACCGGGGTTTGATGGTATTTCTGCCTTAGAAATAGCCCGCAAATTGTGCCCAGATACACCGTTCATTTTCGTTACGGCTACAATGGGTGAGGAAGTGGCAATTGAAATGCTCAAAAGTGGTGCTACAGACTACGTACTCAAACAAAGATTAGACCGTTTAGTCCCTTCTATTCAAAGAGCGCTACGGGAAGCAAACTACCTCCGCACCTGCAAAGAAGCAGAGGTGGAGCTATACCGTCGCGCTCAAGAATTTAGAGCTTTAGTAGAAAATTCTCCCGATATCATCGCTAGACTTGATCGAAATCTTCGTTATGTATATATATGTCCTGCAGTAGAAGAAGCAACAGGAATACCTCCTGTATCATTAGTTGGTAACACTGCACTTGAACTTGGTTTGTCAGCGGAAACTTGTGTTCAGTGGGAAAAAACTTTACGACAAGTATTTAGTAGCGGAGAAAGATGTGATTTAGAGTTTGAGTTAACATCACCTAATGGTGTTCGCTATTACCAAACTCAAATAGTTCCAGAATTTACTATAGACGGTTCAGTACAATCATTACTGACCATTTCTCGTGACGTCACACAATACAAACTAGCCGAAGCTCAACTACGACAACAAAAAGAAGAACTAGAACAAGCTAACCGCATCAAGGACGAATTTCTAGCAGTACTTTCCCACGAATTGCGATCGCCTCTCAACCCCATTTTAGGTTGGGCAAAATTACTCCGCACTCGTCAACCGGATCAAGCAACATTACATCGCGCTTTAGAAACCATTGAACGTAACGCTAAATTACAAACTCAACTTATAGAAGACTTATTAGATGTTTCCCGGATTATTCAAGGTAAATTAACTTTACGTCCTGTAAAAACAAATTTAGTCACTATTATCGAAGCTGCAATTGAAACAGTGCGTTTGGCAGCTTCTACAAAGAAGATAGATTTGCAATTTGATTTAGACCCGGCAAATCGTTTATTCCAAGTTAAGGGTGATCCTAGTAGATTACAACAAGTAGTCTGGAATCTCCTCTCCAATGCCATTAAGTTTACCCCACAGTCTGGGCGAGTTGAGATCCAACTTGAAGGAGTGGAGGATTCCTCAAGCTATGCCAAAATTACAGTTAGCGATACAGGTATTGGTATAAATCCTAATTTTATTCCTTATATATTTGATTCATTTCGGCAAGCAGATGGTTCCACAACACGTCAATATGGTGGTTTGGGATTAGGGCTAGCGATCGCTCGTCAGCTAGTAGAATTACATGGTGGAACTATATCTGTAACAAGTCCAGGACAAGGACAAGGTGCTACCTTTATAGTTAAAATACCTCTAATCGAAGAAAGTAGAGAATTACAGCAGTCATCAACTTCAGTTTCCTCTGTTAGGGATGAGAAAAAAGATACTTACTTTCCCCTCAAAGGTGTACGAGTATTGGTAGTAGATGATAGTCCAGACTCTCTGGACTTGTTAGTCATGATACTAGAAGCTTATGGAGCGATCGCCACAGCGGTAGATTCTGCTGCATCAGCAATAGAAGTACTATCATCTTTTAAGCCAGACATATTAGTTAGCGATATTGGGATGCCAGAAGAAGATGGTTATAGTTTAATTCGGAGAATCAGACAACTACCGCCACAAAATGGAGGTCAAATTCCAGCGATCGCCCTGACTGCTTATGCTAGTGATAAGGATCGTAATGAAGCCATGTTAGCAGGATTTCAGAAACATTTTGCCAAACCAGTCGCTCCCGAAGAATTTGCCATCGGTGTTGCGGAGTTGGTGGAGCGGTAGGGGAG
>Ga0224723_1000305_pt1 | contig 34670 bp, 33 predicted proteins | sample Balambano_FR2_Me_FD_161647 | JGI IMG/M metagenome (GOLD analysis project Ga0224723, IMG submission 161647) | Freshwater sediment microbial communities from Lake Towuti, South Sulawesi, Indonesia - Balambano_FR2_MetaG | ecosystem: Environmental > Aquatic > Freshwater > Lake > Sediment | place... | reverse complement strand
CGGCTCGACCGACGACTTTCCCCTGCCGCCGCCGCTGGACCGCCACGGCCCGGCGCGCGTGATCGCCGTGTGCAACCAGAAGGGCGGGGTCGGCAAGACGACGACCGCCGTCAACCTGGGCGCCAGCCTGGCCTCGTACGGCCGGCGCGTCCTGCTCGTCGACTTCGACCCGCAGGGGGCGCTGTCCGCCTGCCTCGGGGTGCGGCCGGCGACCTCGCCGTCGCTCTACCAGATGCTCGTCGACCGCGGCGACGTCCGCGACGCGGTCGCGACCGAGGTGCTGCCGTGCCTCGACGTGCTCCCGACGGACATCCACCTGTCCGCCGCCGAGGTCCACCTGGTGTCCGAGGTGGCGCGGGAGCAGGCGCTGAGTCGGCTGCTGCGACCGGTGCTCGCCGAGTACGACGTCATCCTCATCGACTGCCAGCCGTCGCTCGGCCTGCTGACGGTCAACGCCCTCACGGCGGCCCACGGCGTCGTGGTGCCCGTCGAGTGCGAGTACTTCGCGCTGCGCGGCGTCGTGCTGCTCATGCAGACGATCGAGAAGATCACCGACCGGCTGAACTTCGACCTCGCCGTCGACGGGGTCCTCGCCACCATGTACGACCCGCGGACCCTCCACAGCCGCGAGGTCGTGGCCCGGCTCCAGGAGGAGTTCGCCGACCGGCTGTACAGCACGGTGATCTCCCGGACCGTCAAGTTCCCGGACTCCACCGCGGCCGGCCAGCCGATGACCGAGTTCGCGCCCGCCCATCCGGGCACGCTCGCCTACCAGCGGCTCGCGCGGGAGCTGGTCGCCCGCGGGCAGGTCGCCTGACGTCCGACGAGGACGGCTCCGGTTTCGAGGTCCACCTCGACGTCTTCACGGGACCGTTCGACCTGCTGCTGCGCCTCATCGCCCAGCACCGGCTCGACGTCACCGAGGTCGCCCTCGCCGCGGTGACGGACGAGTTCGTCCGCCACCTACGGGCCGCCCCCGCCCTCGACCTCGACGAGGCGTCCGGCTTCGTCGTCGTCGCCGCCACCCTGCTGGACCTCAAGGCCGCCCGGCTGCTGCCCGGCGCCGAGGTCGACGACGAGCAGGACCTGGCCGCCCTCGAGGCCCGCGACCTGCTCTTCGCCCGCCTCCTGCAGTACCGCGCCTACCGTCACGCCGCGGACCACCTCGCCGCCCTGATGGCCGCCAACGCCGGACGGGTGCCCCGCACCCCGGGCGCCGACCCCGTCCTCGTGCCGGCCCTGCCCGAGTTGGTGTGGACGCTCACTGCCGACGACGTCGTCCGCCTGGCGGCCGAGGCGCTGCGGCCCCGCCCGGCACCCGAGGTCGCCACCGGTCACCTGCACGCGCCCCTGGTGGCCGTGGCCGAGCAGCGCCGGCTCCTGCTCGACCGGCTCCCGCCCGGCGCGCACCTGACGTTCGCCGTGCTGCTGGGCGGTGCCGACGACGCCCCCACGGTCGTCGCGCGCTTCCTCGCCCTGCTCGACCTCTACCGTGACGGGGTGGTGACGGTGGACCAGGACGGACCGCTGGGCGACATCCTCGTCCGGCGGCCCCGGGACGTGCCGTGACGGCGGGGGCGGTGCCCGGGCCCGCCCTGGACCCGGCGCCGGAGCCGGCCGCCGTCGCCTTAGGGTCCCTGCCGGGCGGGCTGCGGGCGGCGGTCGAGGCCGTGCTCATGGTCGCGGACGAGCCCGTGCCGCTGTCCGTGCTCGCCGCGGCCCTGGGCGCCGGGGTCGCGACCGTCCGCGATGTCGTCACGGACCTCGCGGCCGAGTACGACCGGGACCACCGCGGCTTCGAGCTGCGCGAGACCGACACCGGGTGGCGGGTGTGGTCGCGGCGCGAGCTGGCGCCCGTCGTCCGCCGCTTCGTCGCCGAGGCGACGCCGGCCCGGCTGTCCCGCCCGGCGCTCGAGACGCTGGCGATCATCGCGTACCGCCAGCCCGTGGCGCGGGCCGCCGTCGCCGCCATCCGCGGGGTGAGCGCCGACGCCGTGCTCCGCACCCTGCAGGTGCGGGGCCTCGTCACCGAGGTCGGCTCGGACCCCTCGACCGGCGCGGTGCTGTTCGGTACCACTCCCGAGCTGTACGAACGCCTGGGTCTGCGGGGGCCGGACGACCTGCCCCCGCTCGCCCCGTTCCTGCCCGACCTGGATCCGGAGGAGGGCACGTGACCCACGTCGACGACGCCGCCGGTGCCGAGCGGCTGCAGAAGGTGCTGGCCCGGGCCGGCGTCGCCTCGCGGCGGCAGGCGGAGCAGCTCATGACGGCCGGTCGGGTCACCGTCGACGGGCGTCCCGCCACCGAGCTCGGCACCCGGGTCGCGCCCGGCGCCGTCATCCACGTCGACGGCCTGCGGGTGCGCACCGAGGTCGACCTCGGGTACTTCATCCTCCACAAGCCGCGCGGCGTGGTGTCGTCCATGCACGACGAGCAGCACCGCCCGGCCCTGGCGGACCTGCTCCCCGGCGGCTACCCGGGGCTGTTCCACGTCGGGCGGCTCGACGCCGACACCGAGGGCCTCCTCGTCCTCACCAACGACGGCGAGCTGGGCCACCGCCTGGCCCACCCGCGGTGGGAGGTGCCGAAGACCTACGTCGCCGAGATCCCCGGCCCGGTGCCGCGCGACCTCGGCCGCCGACTGCGGGCCGGGCTCGACCTCGACGACGGGCCCGCCGCGGCCGACTCGTTCGCCGTCGTCGACTCGGCACCCGGCCGCGCCCTCGTCGAGCTGGTGATCCACGAGGGCCGCAACCGGCTCGTCCGGCGCCTGCTCGAGGCCGCCGGCCACCCGGTGCGACGCCTCGTGCGCACCCGCTTCGGCGAGGTGGGGCTCGGCGGGCTCAAGCCCGGCCGCCACCGCCCGCTCACCCGCGAGGAGATCGGGCTGCTCCACCGCGCCGTCGACCTGTGACGATGCCCGGTGGGCCGGTCCGGCTCCCGGTGGAGCGGGCGGGGGCTACGCTCACCGGCCGTGACCGTGCGGGCGATCCGGGGCGCCGTCCAGGTGGACGCCGACGACCCGGACGAGGTCGTCGCCGCCACCGGCGAACTGCTCGAGCGGGTCCTGGCGGCCAACGGCCTGGTCTCCGACGACGTCGTGTTCCTGCTGTTCACGGCCACTCCGGACCTCACCAGCCAGTTCCCCGCGGCCGCCGTCCCCGGCGCGGGCCTGGCGGCGGTGCCGCGGATGTGCGCGGTCGAGATGGCGGTCGCCGGATCGTTGCCCCGTACGGTGCGCCTCGTCCTGTTCGCGGAGGGTGACGTCGACCGGTCCGCCGCCCGGCACGTCTACCTGCGCGGCGCCCGCGTCCTCGCACCCCCGGCCGGCGGCGATGACGACGGCTGAGGCGCCGCCCGCGGAGACGCGCGGTCCGGTCCTCGTCGTCGGCACCGGACTCATCGGCACCAGCGTCGGCCTGGGCCTGCGACGCCGCGGCGTCGACGTCCTCCTGGCCGACGCCTCGCCGACGGCCCTCGCCCTGGCCCGCGACCTCGGCGCTGGGACGGTGCCCGGCGACGGAGGGTCGCCTGCCCCGACCCTCGTCGTGGTCGCGGTCCCGCCCGACGTCACCCCCGCGGTGGCTCGCGCCCACCTCGACCGCTACCCGGAGGCCGTGGTCACCGACGTCGCGGGCGTCAAGTCGCCCGTGGTCGCCGCGGTGGCCGCGACCGGCGCCGCGGACCGCTTCGTCGGTGGCCACCCGATGGCCGGGCGGGAGCGCAGCGGACCGCTGGCCGCCCGGGCCGACCTCTTCGAGGCCCGGCCCTGGGTCGTCACGGCGGTCCGGGACACGTCGGCGACCGCCCGCGCCCGGGTCGCAGGGCTCGCCCGCGACCTCGGCGGCGTCGTGATCGACATGAGCCCCGACGAACACGACGAGGCGGTCGCCGTCGTCTCGCACGTGCCGCAACTGGCCGCCAGTCTCGTCGCCGCCCGGCTGCGCCGGGCGGGGGACCGGGCGGTGGGCCTCGCCGGCCAGGGCCTGCGCGACGTCACCCGGATCGCGGCGAGCGACCCGGTGCTGTGGGCCCAGGTCCTCGCGGGCAACGCCGGTCCCGTGCGCCGGGTGCTCGAGGCCCTGCGGGACGACCTGGACGACCTGCTGGCCGCGCTGAGCGCCCTCGACGACCTGCCCCCCGGCGGCACGGCGCCCGGCGCCCTGGGCGTCGTGGCCGGCGTCGTCCGCGACGGTAACGAGGGCCACCGGCTGATCCCGGGCAAGCACGGCGGCGGGCACGTCGAGTACGCCGTCGTCGGGGTCCTCGTGCCCGACCGGCCGGGGGAGATCGCGCGACTGCTGACCGACGTCCATGCCACGGGCGTCAACCTCGAGGACATCCGCGTCGAGCACTCCCTCGGACGCCCGACCGGCCTGGTGGAGATCGCCGTCGCACCGGCCGTCCGCCAGCGCCTGGTCGGGGTGCTGACCGACCGGGGCTGGCGGGCGGTGGACTGACCCGGCCGGGAGCCTGCCGCGGGACGACTACCCTCGGGGGTGTGGGCAGCGGACCGCGACTCGTCGTCGCGGTCGACGGCCCCTCCGGGTCCGGCAAGTCCACCGTGTCGCGTGCCGTGGCCCGCCGGCTTGGCCTGTGCTATCTCGACACCGGCGCGATGTACCGCGCGGTGTGCCTCAGCTGCCTGGAGTCGGGGGTGGATCTGCGCGACGCCGCCGCGGTCGAGCGGCACGCCCGTGCCGTCGACCTCGACATCGGGCTGGACCCCGACCGGCCGCGCGTGCGGCTGCGGGGGCGGGACGTGACGTCGGCCATCCGCGAGTCCCGGGTCTCGCTCGCGGTGTCCGCGGTCGCCGGCATCCCCGGGGTGCGCGCGGAGCTCATCCGCCGCCAGCGCCTGCTCATCGCGTCGGCACCCGGCGGGTGCGTCGCCGAGGGCCGCGACATCACGACGGTGGTCGCCCCCGATGCCCAGGTGCGGGTCCTCCTCACCGCCGACGCCGAGGCCCGCGTGGCGCGGCGCGCCCGGGACCTGCACGGCGACGACGGCGGTGCCGCCCGCGCCACGACGGTGGCGGAGGTCCTGGACCGTGATGCCCGGGACTCGGCCGTGGCCTCGTTCCTCACCCCGGCGGACGACCGGGTGGTCCTCGTCGACACGTCCCATCTGACCGCGGACGAGACGGTGGACATGGTCGTCGGACTGGTCGAGGCGGCCGTGACCGCACGGGGTGGCGCGTGACCGCCGGGCAGGCCGAGGCGGTGCTGTCGACTCCCGGGTGGTGGTGGGGCCGCGTCATCGCCTTCGTCATGACCCGCGTCCTGTGGCGGGTGCGCGCGATCCGCGGCGCCCCGGCCGCCGGGCCCCTCCTGCTGGCGGTCAACCACGTCAGCGTGCTCGACGGTCCGCTGGTCTGGGCCGTGCAGCGGCGTCCGACGCACTTCCTCGTCAAGACCGAGATGTTCCGGGGCGTCTTCGGGTGGGCCCTGCGCCAGGTCGGCCAGATCCCCGTCGACCGGTCCCGGCCGGACCGGACCGCCCTCGCCACCGCGGCGCACGCCCTGCGCAGCGGCCGGGCCGTCGGCATCTTCCCGGAGGGCGGCCGGGGCCGTGGCGACGTCAGCGAGGTCCGCACCGGGATCGCCTGGCTCGCCCTGCAGACCGGCACCCCGGTGACCCCCGTCGCCGTGCTGGGCACCCGGCGCAGCGGTGAGCGGGCGGGCCGGCTGCCGTCACCGGGGCGCCGGCTCCATGTCGACATCGGCGCCTGCTTCCCGGTCGAGCGGCCCGAGGGACTCAGCGGGCGGGCCGCGCTCGCGGCGGCGGCCGAGCAGGTGCGGGTGCGCCTGGCAGCTCACGTGCACGAGGCGGTCGGCCGCTCCGGGATCTCCCTGCCGGGCGACACGGGGGGCCCGGTGGCCCGCCGGTGACCGGGGACGCGGTCCTCCTGCCGGCCGGGCAGGCCGCGCCGGAGCCCCTGCCGGCCGGGCCGGTCGTCGCCGTCGTGGGGCGGCCGAACGTCGGCAAGTCCACCCTGGTCAACCGGATCCTCGGCCGTCGCGAGGCGGTCGTCGAGGACGTCCCCGGCGTCACCCGCGACCGGGTCACCTACCCGGCCGAGTGGGCCGGCCAGGAGTTCACGCTGGTGGACACGGGCGGCTGGGACGCCCGCGCCGCCGGGCTGGCCGCGCGGGTGGCGGCGCAGGCCGAGGCGGCGGTCGACCTCGCCGACGCCGTGCTGTTCGTCGTGGACGCCACGACCGGGGCGACGGCGACGGACGAGGCGCTGGTGCGCCTGCTGCGTCGGGCCGGGCGGCCCGTGGTGCTCGCCGCCAACAAGGTGGACGACGCCCGGGGCGAGGTCGACGCGTCGTCGCTGTGGTCGCTCGGTCTGGGCGAGCCGCACGCGGTGTCGGCCCTGCACGGCCGCGGGACCGGCGACCTCCTCGATGCCGTGCTGGCGGCTGCCGGTTCCGCCCCGCCCCGGCGGGCGGCGCCCCCCGGCCTGCGCCGGGTGGCCCTGGTCGGCCGACCCAACGTCGGCAAGTCCAGCCTCCTCAACGCCCTGGCCGGCGACGAGCGCGTGCTCGTCGACGCCGAGGCCGGCACCACCCGCGACCCGGTGGACGAGGTCGTCGAGGTCGACGGCCGCCCCTGGCTGTTCGTCGACACCGCCGGCATCCGGCGCCGCGCCCGCCAGGGCGAGGGGGCGGACTTCTTCGCCGCCCTGCGGACCCAGGCGGCGCTGGAGCGCTGCGAGGTCGCGGTCATCGTCGTCGACGGCTCGCAGCCGCTCGCCGAGCAGGACGTCCGGGTGGTCTCGATGGCGGTGGAGGCCGGCCGCGCCGTCGTCCTGGCGGTCAACAAGTGGGACCGGGTCGACGACGAACGGCGGCACTACCTGGAGCGCGAGCTGGAGACGGACCTGGCGCACGCCTCGTGGGCCCCTCGCGTCAACGTGTCGGCCCTCACCGGGCGGCACCTCGCGCGGCTGGCGCCGGCGCTGGACCGGGCGCTGGCGTCGTGGGGGACGCGGGTGCCGACGGGCCGGCTCAACGCCCTCGTGGCCGAGATCACCGCTGCCCATCCCCATCCGGTGCGGGGTGGCAAGCAGCCGCGCATCCTCTATGCCACCCAGCCGTCCGCCCGCCCGCCCCGGTTCGTGCTGTTCACCAGCGGGTTCCTGGAGGCGGGCTACCGGCGGTTCGTCGAGCGGCGGCTGCGGGAGACGTTCGGCTTCGAGGGCACGCCGGTCCGGCTGGACATGCGCATCCGCGAACGGCGCGCGGGCGCGGGCGGCCGCCGGACGTGACCCCGCCGGCCCTGCGGTACGGTGAGGGGTGAGCGGTGACGCTCACGGGACGTGGCGCAGCTTGGTAGCGCACTTGACTGGGGGTCAAGGGGTCGTGGGTTCGAATCCCGCCGTCCCGACCAGGTGCCGAGGTGACCGGATGCCCGGTCCCGGGGACGCGGCACCCCGTGACCCGCACCGGAGGACCGACCATCAGCCAGACCGCCGGAGCACCGCCGGCCGCCGACCGGGTCCTCACCGTCCCCAACGCGATCAGCGCGGCGCGGCTCGTCGCCGTCCCCGTCTTCGGGTGGCTGCTGATCCAGGGCGCCGACCTGGCGGCCTTCCTCCTGCTGCTGGCGGCCAGCGCGAGCGACCTGGTCGACGGCTGGCTGGCCCGTCGGCTCGACCAGGTGAGCCGGGTCGGTGTCCTGTTGGACCCGGCGGCGGACCGGCTGTACGTCGTCGTGGCCGTGCTCGCCCTCGCGTGGCGGGAGACCGTGCCGTGGTGGGTCGTGGTCGCCCTGCTCGGCCGCGACGCCGTGCTCGCGGTGAACCTCCTCGTCCTGCGCCGGCGCGGCATCGGGCCGCTGCCGGTCCACGTCGTCGGCAAGGCCGCGACGTTCGCCCTGTTCTGGGGTTTCCCGCTGCTCATCCTCGGCGAGGCGACCGGGGGTGCGTGGGCGGGCGCCGCGGGCTGGGCGCTGCTGCTGTGGGGCCTGTACCTGTACTGGTGGGCCGGGGCCGGCTACCTCGTCCACGCCCGGCGGGAGCTGCGCGCCGGGGGGGCGGCGTGAGCACCCCGGCCCCCCGCGGCGACGGCGTCCGCGGGCCGTCCGGCGCCGGGCAGCTGCTGCGCGACATCACGTACCACCCGCTGGATCCCGGGTACCTCGCCGCGCGCCGGGCCCGCGACGGGGCACCCGCCGAGACCCGGCGGCGCCGCCTGCTGTCGGCCCCGGTCGTCGGGATCGTCGTGGTCGTCGGCCTCCTGGCCGGCGGTGCCGTGGCGCAGCTGCGGACCTCGCCGTCGGGGGCGGGCAGCCGGGAGGCGCTGCAGAGCCAGATCGAGGAGCGCACGGCCGCAGCCGACGCCCTGGCCGCCGGCAACCTCGAACGCCGCCAGAGCATCGAGCGGCTCGAGGGCGAACTGCTCGCCGAGGGCGACGGCGCGCTGGCCAGGGCCGTGGAACGGCTGGCCGTCCCGGCCGGGGTCGTGGGCGTGAGCGGGCCCGGGGTGCGCGTCACCCTGGAGGATCCGCCGGGCGACCCCGAGCTGTTCGAGCGCTCGGACGTCGACCCGGAGCTGACCCGGGTGCTCGACGTCGACGTCCAGCAGGTGGTCAACGGCCTGTGGGCGGCCGGCGCCGAGGCGGTGGCCGTCAACGGCCAGCGGCTGACGACGCTCAGCGCGATCCGGTCCGCGGGCAGCGCCATCGTCGTCGACTACCGACCGCTGGCCCCGCCGTACGTCGTCGAGGCGGTCGGCGACCCGCGGTCGCTGGCCGCCGAGGTCGCCACCGGCCCGACCGGCGGATTCCTCGAGTGGCTGCGCACGAACTACGGTGTGCGCGCCACCGTCGACACGGACGAGTCGCTGACGTTGCCGGCGGCGGCCTCCGTCCTGCTCGACAACGCCCGGCCGTACCGGCCGACTCCGCCGGCCGTGACCGCCGACGTTCCCGGGAGCCGCTCGTGATCGCCGTCATCGGCCTCGTCCTCGGTGTCGTGGCCGGCCTCGTGCTCCAGCCCACCGTCCCGCCGACGCTGCAGCCCTACCTTCCGATCGCCGTCGTCGCCGCCCTCGACGCCCTGTTCGGCGGGCTGCGTGCCCTCCTCGAAGGGGTCTTCGACGACCGCGTGTTCGCCGTCAGCATCGTCTCGAACGTCCTCATCGCGGCCTTCGTCGTCTTCCTCGGCGACCAGCTGGGCGTCGGTGCCCAGCTGTCGACCGCGGTCGTCGTGGTGCTCGGCATCCGGATCTTCAGCAACGCGGCGGCCATCCGCCGCGGCCTGCTCGGCGCATGACGGACCGGGAGCCGGACGCGCCCGGCGGCCCGCGCGACGCCGCCCCCGCCGACCCGCGCGCCGCTCCCGGTCTGCGCCGCCTGGGCTCCGCGCTCGCCACCCGTCCGAACCGGACCCAGGCAGTCCTCGGCCTCCTCATGTTCGGCCTCGGGCTGGCCCTCGTCACGCAGGCGCAGCAGACCGAGGCCGCCGGCCTCTCCGGGCTGCGCCAGGCCGACCTCGTCCGCCTCCTCGACGACGTCAGCGCCCGGGCGACCCGACTGGAGGCCGAGAGGGTCGAGCTGGAGGCGCGGTTGCGCCGGCTGACGTCCGACACCAGCAGCGCCGAGGAGGCGCGCCTGGCGGCTGAGGAGCGCCGGGACGCCTATGCCGTCCTGGCCGGCACCGTGCCGACGGTCGGCCCCGGGATCACCGTCACCATCCGCGACACCGAGGGCGAGGTCCGGGCCGCCTTGCTGCTGGACGCCGTGCAGGAGTTGCGCGACGCCGGTGCCGAGGCCGTCCAGATCGGTGACGTCCGGGTGGTCGCGAGCACGGCCTTCCGGGACGTCCCGGAGGGCGTCGAGATCGGGGGCCGGGTGGTCGCCTCGCCGTACCGGGTCGTGGCGATCGGCGACCCGTCGACGCTGGAGACGGCGCTGCGCATCCCCGGCGGGGTGAGCGAGACCGTGAGCGGCCTGGCCGGGGCCGACATCACGGTCCTCGCCGCCGACACGGTCCTCGTCGACGCCGTCGTCACGCCCGAGGAGGCCCGCTTCGCCCGGCCGGACGCGGACGACCCCGACGATGAGGACTGAGACCCCGAGGGCGCCCCGGCGGCGGGCCGCGGCGGCGGCGCGGTCCCCGGGGCAGCCCGGGCCCGATAGGCTGCGGACAGTGGAGGGACGGAGATGAGCGAGACACCCACCGGGCGCCCCCGCGGGACGGCGGCGATCCCCGCTCCCGGGCAGGGCGTCGACACGGGCATCACGTACAGCCACGTCGACCACGACCCGGTGACCGGGCTGTCGCCCGAGGACCAGCGCGCCGTCGAGGCGCTGCCGCCCGGGTCGGCCCTGCTGATCGTCGAGCGGGGGCCGAACAGCGGGGCCCGCTTCCTGCTGGACGCCGACCGGACGACGGCCGGCCGGGCCGCCGACAGCGACATCTTCCTCGACGACGTCACGGTGTCCCGCCGGCACGCGGAGTTCAGCCGTGTCGGCCACGGCTTCCGGGTCGTCGACATCGGCAGCCTCAACGGGACCTACGTCAACCGGCGGCGGATCGAGTCGGCGGTCCTGCGCGGCGGCGACGAGGTGCAGATCGGCAAGTACCGGCTGGTGTACTACCCGTCGCGGCACGACGTCGCCGCCGAGTCCTCCGGGTCCCCGCCGCCGCCCGGGCCCGTCGACCCGGGTGCGGGGCCGGGCGCGGCCGGGGCCTGAGGCGTGCCCACGGGTGGCGAGGGCGGGACCGCCCGCCGCGTCACCGTGGGGTCCGACGACCCCGCGGACGTGGTCGCGGCGCTCGACGCCGGCCGGACGGTGACCATCGGCGACGTCATCGCCCTGCTGCGACCGGAGTTCCCGGACGTCACCATCTCCAAGATTCGGTTCCTGGAGGACCAGGGCCTGCTCACCCCGGAACGGACCCCGGCCGGGTACCGCAAGTTCGGGGCCGCGGACGTCGACCGGCTGCGTCACGTCCTCACCCTGCAGCGGGACCGCTACCTGCCCCTGCGCGTCATCCGGGACGTGCTGGGCGGCGACTCCGGGCACCGGGACGCGACGCCGGGCGGTCTCACGGTGGTCGACGGCGGGCGGCCGCGCGAGCCGGAGCGGCCGGGGGAGGGCCCCCGCAGCCGCCGCGACCGCGAGTGGCTGGCCGTCGAGGGCGGGGCAGCGGGGGTGCCGGCCGCCGACGTCGTCGCCGAGCTGCTGGAGCACGGGCTCATCGACCCGGCCCGGGACGGCCGCTACGACGCCGACGACCTCGAGACCGTGCGCGCGGCGGTCGAGCTCGCTCGGCACGGCCTGCGCCCACGGCACCTGCGGCTGGTGCGGGCGGCCGCCGAGCGGGAGGCCGACCTCGTCGAGGGCGTCGTGGGGTCGCGCCGGCCGGTCCGCGGCTCCCGGGCCGACCGCGGCCGGGACGGTGCGGTGGAGGCCCGGCGCGAGGTCGCGGCCGCCCTCCTGCGGTTGCACGCAGCACTCGTGGCAGGCCGTCTGCGGTGAACCGGCGGGCGACGTGGTGCGCGTCAGGACCGGCGGGTACCGTTCGTCCATGCGAGAACTCGACGTCGTCGGGATCCGCGTCGAGACGCCCTCCAGCAACCCCATCGTCCTGCTGCGGGAGCGCAACGGTGACCGCTACCTGCCGATCTGGATCGGCGCGGCCGAGGCCAGTGCCATCGCCTTCGCCCAGCAGGGGGTGGTGCCGCCCCGGCCCCAGACCCACGACCTGCTGGTCGACGTCATCACCGCGCTCGGCCGGCGGCTGGAGCAGGTGCGGATCACCGAGTTCCGCGACAACATCTACTACGCCGAGCTGGTCTTCGACCAAGGCCTGACCGTGGGGTCGCGGACGTCCGACGCGGTCGCCCTCGCCCTGCGGGTCGGCTGCCCCATCGTCAGCGCGGAGCGGGTCCTCGACGACGTCGGCGTCGTCGTCGCCGACGAGGAGGAGGGCGAGGTCGAGCGGTTCCGCGAGTTCCTCGACTCGGTCTCGCCCGAGGACTTCGGTCAGGGCGGTGCCCCGCGCCCCGGCTCCGGCGGGGGGTGACCGCGACACCCCGCACCAAACCCTCGAGTGGTGATTGACCCTTGAGGGGCCCATGCCTACCGTCGGATCGTCGCCCGGCCTGCGGGTGGCACGCACTGGCCGCCCTCGCGGCGGCCCGGAAGGAGTCCGGCTGTGGCACCACCTGACGGCACCGACACCTCGGGTGCCGGAACGACCGGCCGCGCCCAGGGGCTCCTGTTCGACGACGACCTGCCCGAGCTCGACGCGTCCGCCGGGTACCGAGGCCCCATCGCCGCCCGCGCCGCCGGCATCACCTACCGCCAGCTCGACTACTGGGCGCGGACGAGTCTCGTCGTGCCCTCCGTCCGGTCGGCCACGGGCTCGGGGTCCCAGCGGCTGTACAGCTTCCGCGACGTCCTCGTCCTCAAGGTCGTCAAGCGCCTGCTCGACACCGGCGTCTCGCTGCAGCAGATCCGCGTCGCCGTCGACGTACTGCGCAGCCGCGGGGTGGACGACCTCGCCCAGATCACGCTGATCAGCGACGGGGCGAGCGTCTACGAGTGCACCTCGCCCGAGGAGGTCGTCGACCTCGTCCAGGGTGGGCAGGGCGTCTTCGGGATCGCCGTGGGCCGGGTGTGGCGGGAGGTCGAGGGCACCCTGTCGACCCTGCCGAGCGAGCGGCAGGAGTCGGTCGAGCAGCCGGCCGACGAGCTGGCGGCGCGCCGCGCCCGTCGCGCCGCGGGCTGAGCGGGCCGGCGCCGGTCACGCACTAGCCTGTCGGCGGTGTTCCACAAGATCCTCGTCGCGAACCGGGGCGAGATCGCGGTCCGGGCCTTCCGGGCGGCGGTCGAGCTGGGCGCCCGCACCGTCGCCGTCTTCCCGTGGGAGGACCGCAACGCCGTCCACCGGATCAAGGCCGACGAGGCGCACCTCATCGGGGAACGCGGGCACCCGGTCCGGGCCTACCTCGACATCGCCGAGATCATCCGGGTCGCGCGGCTCAGCGGCGCGGACGCGGTCTACCCCGGGTACGGGTTCCTGTCCGAGAACCCCGCCCTGGCCCGGGCCGCCGCCGACGCCGGCATCGCCTTCATCGGCCCCCCGGCGGGCATCCTCGAGCTCACCGGCGACAAGGTCCGTGCCGTCGCGTCCGCCCGGGATGCGGGACTGCCCGTGCTGGCATCCACGCCGCCGGGCGACTCCGTCGACGCGGTGGTCCGGGCCGGCCGGGACCTCGGCGTCCCCCTCTTCGTCAAGGCGGTCTCGGGCGGTGGGGGCCGCGGGATGCGCCGCGTGGCCCGGGTCGAGGACCTGCCCGGCGCCGTCGAGGCCGCCATGCGGGAGGCCGCGGGCGCCTTCGGCGACCCGCGCGTCTACTGCGAGCAGGCCGTCACCGACCCCCGCCACGTCGAGGTGCAGGTGCTCTCCGACGGCCGCTCCGTCGTCCACCTCCACGAGCGGGACTGCTCCATCCAGCGACGCCACCAGAAGGTGGTCGAGATCGCCCCGGCCCCGGACCTCGACCCCGGTGTCCGCGCCGCCCTGCACGCCGACGCCGTCGCCCTGGCCCGCGCGATCGGCTACGTCAACGCCGGCACCGTCGAGTTCCTCGTCGCCACCACCGGCCCCGGCGCCGGGCGGCACGTGTTCATCGAGATGAACCCCCGGATCCAGGTCGAGCACACCGTGACCGAGGAGGTCACCGACGTCGACCTGGTCGCCTCGCAGCTGCGGATCGCCGCGGGGGAGTCCCTCACCGACCTCGGCCTCACCCAGGACCGGATCCGGGTCGGCGGCGCCGCCCTGCAGTGCCGGATCACGACCGAGGACCCGGCCAACGGCTTCCGGCCCGACGTCGGGCGGATGACGACCTACCGGACCCCCGGCGGCGCCGGCGTCCGCCTCGACGGCGGCACGGCCCACGCCGGCGCCGAGATCAGCCCGTACTTCGACTCCCTGCTCGTCAAGCTCACGACGCGGGGCCGGGACTTCCTCACCGCTCGCAACCGGGCACGACGGGCGCTCGCCGAGTTCCGCGTCCGCGGCGTCGCGACCAACATCCCCTTCCTCCAGGCCGTCGTCGACGACCCCGACTTCGCCGCGGGTCGCTTCACCACCTCGTTCATCGACGAACGGCCCCACCTGACGGCGGCCCGGCCCACGGCCGACCGGGGGACCCGCCTGCTGACCTGGCTGGCCGACGTCACCGTCAACCGCCCGCACGGGGCGCCCCCCGTCCAGGCGCATCCCCGCCTCAAGCTGCCGCCCACCGACCTCGCGGCGCCCGTCCCGGCCGGGTCCCGCGGGCGGCTCGCGGCGCTGGGTCCCGCGGCTTTCGCCGCCGACCTGCGGTCCCGCACCGTGCCGCAGGTGACCGACACCACCTTCCGCGACGCGCACCAGTCGCTGCTCGCCACCCGCGTCCGCACCCGGGACCTGGTGGCGGTCGCCCCGCACGTCGGGCGCACCCTGCCCGGGCTGCTCAGCCTCGAGTGCTGGGGCGGCGCGACGTACGACGTCGCGCTGCGCTTCCTCGGCGAGGACCCGTGGGAGCGGCTGGCCGCCCTGCGCGAGGCCGTGCCGAACGTGTGCCTGCAGATGCTGCTGCGCGGCCGCAACACGGTGGGGTACACCCCCTACCCGGTCGAGGTCACCGACGCCTTCGTCGCCGAGGCCGCCCGCACCGGCGTCGACATCTTCCGGATCTTCGACGCGCTCAACGACGTCTCGCAGATCCGCCCAGCCGTCGACGCGGTGCTGGCGGCCGACGGGCCGATCGCCGAGACGGCCCTGTGCTACACCGCCGACCTGCTGGACCCAGCCGAGCCCCGATACACCCTCGACTACTACCTGCGGCTGGCCGAGCAGATGGTCGACGCGGGCACCCACATCCTGGCGATCAAGGACATGGCGGGCCTGCTGCGCCCGGCGGCGGCCCGGCGGCTGGTCACCGCCCTGCGGGAGCGGTTCGACCTGCCGGTCCACCTCCACACCCACGACACCCCCGGCGGCCAGCTCGCGACCCTGCTGGCGGCGGTCGAGGCCGGGGTCGACGCCGTCGACGCCGCCACCGCCTCGATGGCGGGCACCACCAGCCAGCCCCCGCTGTCCGCCCTCGTCGCCGCGCTCGCCCACACCCCCCACGACACGGGGCTCTCGCTGCGGGCGGCCCAGGACCTCGAGCCGTACTGGGAGGCGGTGCGCCAGGTCTACCGGCCCTTCGAGTCGGGACTGCCCGGGCCGACCGGGCGCGTCTACGACCACGAGATCCCCGGTGGCCAGCTGTCCAACCTGCGCCAGCAGGCCATCGCGCTCGGGCTCGGCGAGCGGTTCGAGGCCGTCGAGGCGATGTACGCCGCCGCCGACCGGATCCTCGGCCGTCTCGTCAAGGTGACGCCCAGCTCCAAGGTGGTCGGCGACCTCGCCCTGCACCTCGTCGCGGTCGGCGCCGACCCGGACCGCTTCGCCGCCGACCCGGCCGCCTACGACGTGCCCGACTCCGTCGTCGGGTTCCTCGCGGGCGAGCTCGGCACCCCGCCGGGCGGCTGGCCGGAGCCGTTCCGGACCCGGGCGCTCGCGGGCCGCACCCCGCCTGCGCCCCGGGGCGACCTCACCGACGCCGACCGGGCCGCGCTCGCCGGGCCGGACGCCACGGCCCGGCGCCGGACGCTGGACCGGTTGCTGTTCCCGGGGCCGGCGGCCGAGTTCCACCGGGTCCGGGAGGCCTACGGCGACGTCTCGGTGCTGGAGACCCTCGACTACCTCTACGGCCTGCGGCCCGGCGTCGAGCACGAGATCGCGCTGGCCCCGGGCGTCCAGGTCTTCGCTGCGCTGGAGGCCGTCGGCGATCCGGACCGCCGTGGGATGCGACGGGTGATGGCCACCCTCAACGGCCAGCTGCGGCCGGTGGAGGTCCGCGACCGCGCGGTCGAGGCCGACACCCGGACCGCCGAGCGCGCCGACCCGGGCGACGCCCGCCAGGTCGCCGCCCCCTTCGACGGCGTGGTCACGGTGCGCGTCGGCGAGGGCGAGCGCGTGGCGGCCGGCGAGGCGGTGGCCACCATCGAGGCGATGAAGATGGAGGCGGCGATCACGGCACCGGTCGCGGGCACCGTGGCCCGGGTCGCCGTGCGCCCGGTCCAGCCCGTCGAGGGCGGGGACCTGCTGGTCGTCCTCGCCTGACCGGGGGGCCGCCGGGCTCGCCGGACGCCGTCAGGTGCGCCGGCGGAGCGCGTCGAACAGGACGGTCTGGAAGTCCTCCGGCCGCTCCGCGAGGTAGGCCTGCCCACCCGTCGCGTCGGCGACCGCGCGCAGCGCCGGCCCGTCGGAGTCCTGCGCCAGGCCGACGACGATCAGCCGGACCGGCCGCTCCGGGTCGTTCTCCGCCGCCAGGGTCGCGACCAGCTCGTCCTGGCCGATGCCGTCGGAGTCGTTGCGGCCGTCCGTCACGACGACGACGACGTTCGACGCCTCGGGGTCGTAGCCCTCGCGCGCCGCCCGCACGGCTGCGAGCACGGTGTCGTTGAGACCGGTCCCGCCCGGCGTCAGGCGGTCGACCAGGGTGTCGGTGCCGGCGAGGACGGCCGCCCGCTGCGACACGCCACCCGCGTCGTCGGTCATCCGCCGCGTCGGGACCACCTCGACGTGGTCCTCGCCGCCCGGCCCCATGTCGACGGCGAAGAACCACAGGCCGACCGTGGCGGAGTCGGGGAACAGCGCCACCGACGTCTTGACGGCGTCCCGCGCCAGCGTGGCGCGGGTACCGGATCCCGTGGGCGCCTGCATCGAGATCGACGCGTCGACGACGAGCAGCGCCCGGGCCGGGCGCGACAACCGTTCCAGATCGGCCAGCAGGGTGTCGACCTGCTCCGCCGTCGGGGGCGGCAGCAACGGGGCGGCCGCTGGGGCCGCCACCGAGGGCAGTGCCCCCGGAACCGGGGCCGAGGCGGCGGCCGAGGGGCTCGCCGACGACGCCGGTGCCGCGGACCCGGACGCGGACCCCGAAGCAGCCCCCGAGGCAGCCCCCGAGGCAGCCGCCGACGCCTCGCCGGGCAGGGTGACCGGCTCGGCGAAGCCCCGGGCGCGGGCCTGCCGCCGGCCGTCCTCCTCGAGGACGCGGATGACGCCCTCGACGGCCTCGACGTCCTGGCCCGCCGACCGGCGGTCGACCCGGATCAACGGGTAGTCGAGGACGACCGAGCCATCCCGAGGCCGGATCGCCACGGTCGAGGGCGCCTCCGCGCCCCGGGTCCGCAGGAACCACTGCTGCTCACTGGTCGGCACCACGGGGGCGGCGGGGCCGCCGGCGGCCGCCGCCTCGAAGCTTTCGTCCAGGCTGGTCACGTCGGCCGCGTCGATCGCGTTGGCGACCGCGGTGAGGGCGGCCTGGACGGCCATGGGCCCGTCCTCCGGCGGGTCCGCGGTCGCGAGCACCGACTGGCGGAGGGCGACCAGCGCCGAGACGCCGGCCGCCGACCCGGCCCGGTCGGGCAGGGCGACGGGTCGCCCCGAGGTCAGCACCTCCGCCCACGTGGGCGTGGTGGCCTGCCAGCCCAGCTCGGCGACCGTCGCCGGGGGCGCGGCGACGACGAGCGGGGACGAGGCGAGGCTGCCCACCGCCACCAGGGGCACGTCCCCGCCGGCCGCGTTCGGGGCCACCCGCCCCAGCCAGGTCGAGGAGTCCGGTACCCAGAGGTCCGGCAGCTGCTGCGACGGCAGCGTGCTGAGCTGCGAGGCGGTCCGCAACGGGTCCTGCGCCGTCACGACGACCGCGACGCAGCCGCCGACCTCCAGCGGCGTGCGCCCCAGGTCGGCGGTGGCCTCCCGGAGCGGCTCGGCGATCGTCGGGTCGGCGGCCACGACGACGGTGCGCGGCGGGGCGCCCTCGCACGTGTTCGACGTTCCCGAGGTCCGCTCGTCCACCCAGGCCTGCCCCGCGGCGCCGGCCACGGCGAGCAGCCCGACCGCGACCAGCCCCGCCGCGACCGGGACCCGGCGGCGGGGTCGGTCCGCAGCGGCCCCGGCGGCGGTCGCGCCGGCCGGGCCGTCGCCGGGCGCGGAGCCGTGACGTGCCATCGCGCCCGCACTCTACGTCGGCCGACCGCCGTCTACGGTGATCCGGTGACCGTGGCCACCCGGGTGATCCCGTGTCTCGACGTGGACGCGGGACGCGTCGTCAAGGGGGTGAACTTCGCCGGCCTGCGCGACGTGGGCGACCCGGTGGCCCTGGCCCGCCGCTACGGCGACGAGGGCGCGGACGAGCTGACCTTCCTCGACGTCAGCGCCACGGTGGAGGGCCGCGCCACGATGCTCGAGGTGGTCGCCGCCGTCGCGGCCGAGGTGTTCGTCCCGCTCACGGTCGGCGGCGGGGTGCGCAGCAGCGCCGACGTGGCGGCGCTGCTGCGCGCGGGCGCCGACAAGGTCGGCGTCAACTCCTCGGCCGTGGCCCGGGAGGGTCTGCTGACCGAGATCGCCCAGCGGTTCGGCCGCCAGGTGCTGGTGCTGTCCGTCGACGCGCGCCGGGGCGCGCCCCACGGCGTCACCACCCCCAGCGGGTTCGAGGTGACGACGCACGGCGGACGCCGCGGCACGGGCAGCGACGCGGTCGCCTGGGCGCACCGCGCGGAGGTGCTGGGCGCGGGAGAGATTCTGCTGAACTCCATCGACGCGGACGGGACCCGCGGCGGGTACGACCTCCAGATGATCGCGGCCGTCCGCGCGGCGGTGGCCGTCCCCGTCGTCGCCAGCGGCGGCGCCGGGGGTGTCGCCGACTTCGCGCCCGCCGTGGCGGCGGGGGCGGACGCCGTCCTCGCCGCCAGCGTCTTCCACTTCGGGACCGTCGGGATCGCCGACGTCAAGCGCGACCTCGCCGGCCACGGCCACGTGGTGCGGGGGGTCGTCAGGCCCTGAGGTCCCCGCCGGCGATCCGGCGCCGGGCCGCGTCGGAGCCTTCGACGGCGACCCGCGCGGCGTCGCGGCGACCGAACAGGTAGAGCGCGATCTCGACCGGGGGGCCGACGAGGACCGCCGGGTCGGGACCGCCGCGGACCACCCGCTCCGCGACGACGTGCCGCGCATCGCCGGGCACGTCGTCGCGGCGCAGGACCAGCCCGCCCGGGACCCGCCGCGCCAGCAGCCGGCCGGCCCCGGCCAGCGCGGACCACACCGCCGCCCGCAGGCCTGGGGGCTCCTCGTCCGCGGGGCGGGGTCCCGCCGGCCCGGCCCGGCGCACGTCCTCGTGGTGGACCAGGTACTCGAGGAGGTTGACCCGGGCGTCGACGCCGGGCAGCGCGAACGGCGACCACGGCGGCGGGCCCGCGCGCAGCCGGGCCGCGAGCGCCGGCAGCCCCCGTTGCGCGGCGCGGCGACGCAGCCGCTCGGTGTGGGCGTGCAGGGGGCCGCCGCCCAGGCCGGGCAGCGAGTCGGGGCGGTGCTCCCGGACCACCACGTGCGCCGCCAGGTCGAGCGCGGTCCAGCCGTCGCACAGGGTCGGGGCGTCGGGTCCGGCGGCGACCAGCGCGTCGGCCAGCCCCTCGCGCTCGGAACGGGCCGGGGACGGGGTGCCGCGGGTCATGCCAGCATCCTCGCAAGGGCCCGTGCAGGGCCGACGGAGGGAGGGACCGTGACGGCGGACCCGGCGGCGCCCCTGGACGCGGTGAGATGGGACGACCACGGCCTCGTGCCCGTGGTGGTCCAGGAGCACACCCGCCGCGACGTCCTCATGCTGGCGTGGGCGGACGCCGCGGCGCTCGCCGAGACCCTCGACAGCGGCTGGGCCACGTACTACAGCCGCAGCCGGCGGGGCCGCTGGCGCAAGGGCGAGACCTCCGGACACGTCCAGCGGGTGGTCCGGGTGAGCCTGGACTGCGACGGCGACACCGTGCTCTACGAGGTCGACCAGAGCGGTCCGGCCTGCCACACCGGCACCCCGACCTGCTTCACCGGCCGCCCGCTGCCGGTCGCCTCGCCGGCGGGGGCACCGTGACCGCGCCCGCGGCCGCCGCCCCCGCCGCCGGGCTGGGCGAGGTCTGGCCGGACCTCCCGCTGTTCCGCCGGCTCGCGGTCGACCACCGGGTGGTGCCGGTGACGCGCCGGCTGCTCGCGGACACCGAGACCCCGCTCTCGCTGTACCTCCAGCTGGCCGGGGACCGGCGCGGCTCGTTCCTCCTCGAGTCGGCCGACAGTGACGGCACCTGGGGGCGCTGGTCCTTCGTCGGGGTCCGCTCCGGCGCCGTGCTGACGTCGCGGGGCGGCCGGGACGGCGCCCGCTGGTCGGGCCGCCCGCCCGCCGGGGTGCCGGTGTCCGGCGACCCCGTCGAGGTGCTGCGCGCCACCCTCGCCACCCTGGCCACGGCAGCCCTCCCAGGGATGCCGCCGCTCACCGGGGGCCTCGTCGGCTACGTCGGGTGGGACGCCGCCGGGCTCTGGGAGCGGCTGCCTCGGGCGGCGGTCGACGACCTCGGGCTCCCGGACCTCGCGCTTTGCCTGGCGACCGACCTCGCCGTCGTCGACCATCGCGACGGCACGGTCTGGCTGGTGGCCAACGCCGTCAACCACGACGGGGGGGACCGCGGGGTCGACGAGGCATGGCGGTCGTCGGTGGCCCGCCTCGACGCCATGACCGCCGATCTCGCGGCGCCCCGCCGGGCCCGCCGACCGGTCGTCGAGGCGGTGGCGGCGGGTCCGCCGCCCGAGCCCGCGAGCACCGTGAGCCGCGAGCGCTACCTGTCGATGGTGGAGCGGGCCCGGCGGGCGATCGCGGACGGCGACGCGTTCCAGGTCGTCCTCTCGCAGCGGTTCTCCGTGCCGGCGCCCGACCTCGACGCGGTGTCCCTGTACCGCGCCCTGCGGACCACGAACCCCAGTCCCTACATGTATCTGCTCCGCCTCGCCGACCCGGACGGGGCGCCCTTCGACCTCGTCGGGTCCTCGCCGGAGGCGCTGGTGCGGGTGGCCGGCGGCGTGGCGACGAGCCGTCCCATCGCCGGCACGCGACCCCGCTCGGGCGACCCCGCGGTCGACGCGGCCCGGGCCGAGGACCTGCTCGCCGACCCCAAGGAGCGGGCGGAGCACCTCATGCTCGTGGACCTCGCGCGCAACGACCTCAGCCGGGTGTGCGATCCGGGCTCCGTCGTGGTGTCGCAGTACATGGAGGTGGACCGTTTCAGCCACGTGATGCACCTCACATCCACAGTGCACGGCGTGCTCGCCGCGGGGGTCGGCGCGGTCGACGTGCTGACGGCCACCTTCCCGGCCGGGACCCTCTCCGGCGCGCCGAAGGTCCGGGCCATGGAGCTCGTCGACGAACTCGAGCCCACCCGCCGCGGCCAGTACGGCGGCGCGGTCGGCTACTTCGACCTCGCGGGCGACGCCGACCTGGCCATCGCCATCCGAACCGGCCTGCTGCGCGACGGCGTCCTCCACGTGCAGGCCGGCGCCGGCGTCGTCGCGGACTCCGTGCCGGAGTCGGAGTACGAGGAGTGCCGCAGCAAGGCGGCGGCCGTCCTGCGGGCCGCCGACCGGGCCTCCCGGATGCGACCGGTGGTCCCGCCCGACGCCTGGCACGATGACCCGCATGGCGCGCGAGAATCCTGAGCCGGCCGCGGCGCAGCCGGTGACGCCGGTGGACGCGCCGCTCGGGACCGGCGGGCCGGGGACGGCCCCGTCGCCCCCGGACGCGGCGGTCGAGCACGGCGACGACGAGGGCCGGACACCCGCGGCCTGGACCGTGTGCGGCGGGGTGATCGCCGCATCCCTGGTCGGGGCCTTCGCCGTGGTGTTCGGCTCGTGGGTGCTCGCCGCGACCGCCGTGGCGGTCGCGGCCGTGGCGCTCGTCGCCGGCCACCTCATGAGCCGCGCGGCCGGCCGGAGCGGGGGCGGCGTCCACGGCGAGCACGGGGTCGAGGCGCACGGCGCCGGCGGCGCGACGCCCTGACGGCTGCGTGGCCGTGAGCCCGGTCCTGCGGCGCCTCGCCGGCCCGGGGGCCGTGGCGGGGGCCGCCGCGGGCGGCCTGGCGCTGGTGACCGCGGTGGACCCCTACCGGCCGGGTGTCTACCCCGGGTGTCCGGTGCTGGCCCTCACCGGCCGGTACTGCCCCGGCTGCGGGGTGCTGCGGATGCTGCACTCGTTGACCGAGGGCGACGTGGTCGCCGCGTTCGACATGAACCCGCTGGCCCTGACGCTGGTGCCGGTGCTCCTCGCGTGGTGGCTGACGTGGGCGGTGCGGGCCGCCCGTGGGCGGGAGCGGTGGCGGCCGCCACCCGCCGCGGCGGCGTGGGCGGTCCTCGGTGTCCTGGCGGCGTACACCGTCGCCCGGAACCTGTCGGGCGGCGGGTGGCCGGCGCCCGGATGAGCGGGTCGGGCGATATGCGCCCACCGCGCCCGGCCGTCGCCGGGGCGGGACTACCATCGCCCTGTCGGCCCCGCGGGCCGCAGCGCAGCGACCGACCAGACGGAGGTGCCGTGAGCGTCCTCGACTCGATCGTCGCCGGGGTCCGCGAGGACGTGTCCCGGCGGCAGGCCGAGGTCCCGCTGGACCGCCTCAAGGAGGCCGCGGCCCGCCGGCCCTCGGCCCGCAACGGGGTCGCCGCCCTGCGCGCCGACGGGGTCGCGGTCATCGCCGAGGTCAAGCGGGCCAGCCCCAGCCGCGGGCCGCTCGCCGCCATCGACGACCCGGCCGCCCTCGCGGTCCAGTACGAGTCGGGCGGGGCCGCCGTCATCAGCGTGCTCACCGAGGAGCGACGGTTCGGCGGCTCCCTGGCCGACCTGCGGGCGGTCGCCGCCGCCGTGGACGTCCCGGTGCTGCGCAAGGACTTCGTCGTCACCCCGTACCAGGTGTGGGAGGCGCGGGCCGCCGGCGCCGACCTCGTCCTCCTCGTGGTCGCGGCGCTCGAGCAGCAGGTGCTGGTGGGCCTGCACGAGCGCGTCGAGAGCCTCGGCATGTGCGCCCTCGTCGAGTGCCACGACGTCGAGGACGTCCACCGCGCCGTCGACGCCGGTGCCCGGATCATCGGCGTCAACGCCCGGGACCTGCGCACCCTGCAGGTGGACCGCGGCACGTTCGCCCGGCTCGCCCCGCACCTGCCGGACGGCGTGGTCCGGGTCGCCGAGTCGGGGGTCCGGGGCCCGCACGACGTCATGGACCACGCCCGGGCCGGGGCCGACGCGGTGCTCGTCGGAGAGGCGCTCGTCACCGGGCGCGACCCGCGCTCCGCCGTCGCCGACCTGGTGGCCGCCGGCTCGCACCCGGCCCTGCGGGTCACGCGCCGGTGACGGTGGCGGCGGGGTCGCTGCGGGGGGTCACCGGCCCGTACTTCGGGGAGTTCGGCGGGCGCTTCGTCCCCGAGGCGCTGGTCCCCGCCCTGGACGAGCTGGAGCGGGCGTTCGGGGCGGCCCTGGCGGACCCGGGCTTCACGGGGGAGCTCCACCGCCTCCTCGCCACCTACTCCGGGCGCCCGACCCCGCTGACCGACGCCCGCCGGCTGGGGGCCGCGGCCGGCGGGGCCACGGTCCTGCTCAAGCGCGAGGACCTGAACCACACCGGCAGCCACAAGATCAACAATGTGATCGGCCAGGCGCTGCTGGCGGTGCGGATGGGCAAGACCCGGGTCATCGCCGAGACCGGTGCCGGTCAGCACGGCGTCGCCACGGCGACGGCCGCCGCCCTGCTCGGCCTGTCGTGCACGGTGTTCATGGGCGAGGCGGACACCCGCCGCCAGGCGCTCAACGTCGCCCGGATGCGGCTGCTCGGGGCCGAGGTGGTGCCCGTCACGGCGGGCTCGCGCACCCTCAAGGACGCCCTCAACGAGGCGATGCGGGACTGGGTGGCCACCGTCGCCGACACCCACTACGTGCTCGGCACGGTCGCCGGTCCGCACCCGTTCCCCACGATGGTCCGCCGGTTCCACGAGATCATCGGTGACGAGGCGCGCACCCAGGTGCTCGACCTCACCGGCCGGCTGCCGGACGTCGTGACCGCGTGCGTCGGCGGCGGCAGCAACGCCATCGGGATCTTCCACGCCTTCCTCGACGATCCGGGTGTGGACCTGCTCGGTCTCGAAGCCGGGGGCGAGGGGGTGGCGACCGGTCGCCATGCCGCCTCGGTCGCCGGGGGGGCACCCGGCGTGCTCCACGGGGCCCGCAGCTACGTCCTGCAGGACGAGGACGGGCAGACCGTCGAGTCGCACTCGGTGTCCGCCGGCCTCGACTACCCGGGCGTCGGCCCGGAGCACGCCTGGCTGGCGTCCATCGGCCGGGTCCGCTACAAGCCGGTGACGGACGAGGCCGCGATGAACGCCTTCGCGCTGCTCAGCCGGACCGAGGGCATCATCCCGGCGATCGAGACCGCCCACGCCGTGGCCGGGGCGCTCGCGGCGGGGCGCCGACTCGGTCGCGGGGGCATCGTGCTGGTGAGCGTGTCGGGCCGCGGCGACAAGGACGTGGCCACCGCCACCGAGTGGTTCGGGCTCTGAGGTGACGGCCTCGCCGTCCTCGGTCCTCGACCGCCGCCGGGAGCGCGGGCGCGCGGCCCTCGTCGGGTACCTGCCCGTGGGGTACCCGGACCTCGCGACCTCGATCGACGCCATGCTGGCCGCCGCGACCGCCGGCGCCGACCTCCTGGAGATCGGGGTTCCCTACAGCGACCCGGTGATGGACGGGCCGGTCATCGCCCGGGCCGTCGACGCGGCGCTGCGCGGCGGCGTGCGGGTGCGGGACTCCCTCGCCGCCGCCCGCGAGGTGGCCGGCGCGGTGCCCGGTGCGGCCGTCCTCCTCATGACCTACTGGAACCCCGTCCTGCGGTACGGGGTGGACCGGTTCGCCGCCGACGCCCGCCGCCACGGGGTGGGTGGCCTCGTCACCCCCGACCTGCTGCCGGACGAGGCGGGGGAGTGGTTCGCGGCGAGCGACGCGACCGGCGTCGAGCGGGTCTTCCTCGCGGCGCCGAGCAGCACCGACGAGCGGATCGCCCTCGTCGCCCGGTCCAGCACCGGGTTCGTGTACGCGGCCTCGACCATGGGAGTCACGGGGGTGCGGGGGACCGTGGCGCCCGTGGCCCGGGAGCTGGTGGGCCGGGTGCGCGCGGCAGGTGCGCCCCGGGTGTGCGTGGGGCTCGGCGTGTCGACGCCCGACCAGGCGGGCGAGGTCGCCGGGTACGCCGACGGGGTCATCGTCGGCTCCGCCCTGGTGAGGGCTCTCGACGAGGGCGGTGTGCCCGCGGTCACCGAGCTCGTCACCGCCCTCGCCGCGGCCCTGCACCCCATCCGGGCCTGACGGCCCCTGACGGGAGTCGTCGATTCCGGGGCGACACGCCGGGCCCGCGGACGGGAGTCGTCGATTCCGGGGCGACACGCCGGGCCCGCGGACGGGAGTCGTCGATTCCGGGCCGCCCCCGGCGGGAAGGGCCCGGGTTACGCTCCTCGGAACGCCCGCCGCGGGGCCCGACGGCCCGGTCGGCGTCCCTCTCCCCGAACGCACGAAAGGGGCGACCGTGACCGTTCCCGCGCATCACCGCTTCGCCGCCCGTCCCGGCTCCGGCCGGCCGGCCCCGGGCGGCCTCTACGACCCGGCCGCCGAGCACGACGCGTGCGGGGTGGCGTTCGTCGCGACGCTGCGCGGAGCCCCCGGTCACGACATCGTCGAGCACGCGCTCACCGCCCTGCGCAACCTCGACCACCGGGGCGCGGTCGGCAGCGAGCCGGACACCGGTGACGGCGCGGGGATCCTCACCCAGGTCCCGCACGCCTTCCTCCGCGCCGTCACCACGGAGCTCGGCATCCGGCTGCCGCCGCCGGGCGCCTACGTCGTCGGCATCGCGTTCCTGCCGACCGGCGAGGACGAGCGCGCCCTCGCCGAGGCGGCGGTGGCCACGATCGCCGCCGAGGAGGGCCTCGCGCTCCTCGGCTGGCGGGACGTGCCGGTCGCGCCGGACCTCGTCGGGCCGACCGCGCGGGCCGCCATGCCGGCCTTCCGGATGGTCCTCCTCGCCCCGGAGCCCGGCGGCCCCGCTGCGGGCGCCACGGGCCTGGACCTCGACCGGTTCGCCTTCTGCCTGCGCAAGCGAGCCGAGAACCAGGCGGGCGTGTACTTCCCGTCGCTGTCGTCGCGGACCCTCGTCTACAAGGGGATGCTGACGACGAACCAGTTGGAGCCGTTCTTCGCCGACCTCTCGGACCGCCGGTACACGACGGAACTCGCGCTGGTCCACAGCCGGTTCTCGACGAACACCTTCCCGTCGTGGCCGCTCGCCCACCCGTACCGACTCATGGCGCACAACGGCGAGATCAACACCGTGCGCGGCAACCGCAACTGGATGCGTGCGCGGGAGTCCATGCTGTCCAGCGATCTCATCCCCGGTGACCTCGAGCGGCTGCTGCCGATCGTCAACCCCGACGGCAGCGACTCGGCCAGTTTCGACGAGGTCCTCGAACTGCTCCACCTCGGCGGACGGTCACTGCCGCATGCCGTCCTCATGATGATCCCCGAGGCGTGGGAGAACCACGCCGAGATGGACCCCGCGCGCCGGGCGTTCTACGAGTTCCACAGCTCGATCATGGAGCCCTGGGACGGTCCGGCATCGGTGACGTTCACCGACGGCGACCTCATCGGCGCGGTCCTCGACCGCAACGGCCTGCGCCCCGCCCGGTACTGGGTCACCACCGACGGGCTGGTCGTCATGGCCAGCGAGGTCGGCGTGCTCGACATCGCGCCGGAGCGGGTGGTCCGCAAGGGCCGTTTGCAGCCGGGGCGGATGTTCCTCGTCGACACCCGGCACGGCCGCATCATCGACGACGCGGAGGTCAAGGCCGAGCTCGCGGCGCAGGAACCGTACGGCGAGTGGCTGGCCGCGCATCAGCTCCACCTGCCCGACCTGCCCGACCGGCCCCACGTCGTCCACACTCCCGCCTCCGTCACCCGCCGCCAGCAGGCCTTCGGCTACACGGAGGAGGAGCTGCGGGTCCTCCTCGGCCCGATGGCCGCGATCGGCTCCGAGCCGATCGGTTCCATGGGCACCGACACCCCGCCCGCCGTGCTCTCGCAGCGGCCGCGGCTGCTCTTCGACTACTTCGTCCAGCTGTTCGCACAGGTGACGAACCCACCGTTGGACGCCATCCGCGAGGAGCTCGTCACCAGTCTGCGCAGCACCATCGGCCCGGAGGGCAACCTCCTCGACACCACGCCGGGGCACTGCCGCCAGCTCGTCCTGCCGTTCCCTGTCCTCGACAACGACGAACTGGCCAAGATCGTCCACCTGCGTCCGGCCGCCCTCGGGCTCCCCGGGGGCGTCCGCCCCACGGCGGTCGTACGCGGCCTGTACCCGGTGGCGGGCGGCGGCGCGGCGCTGGCCCGCCGCCTCGACGCGGTGTGCGCCGAGGTGGATGCGGCCATCGCGGCCGGCGCTCACCACGTCGTGCTGTCCGACCGCGACGCCACGGCCGACCTCGCGGCGGTCCCGTCGCTGCTGTTGACGTCCGCGGTGCACCACCACCTCATCCGCAGCCGCACCCGGACCCGGGTCGGCCTGCTGGTCGAGGCCGGGGACGTCCGTGAGGTCCATCACGCCGCCCTGCTCATCGGCTACGGCGCGGCGGCCATCAACCCCTACCTCGCCGTCGAGACCGCGGAGGACCTGGTCCGGCGCGGAACCCTGACCGGCGTGTCGCCCGGGCAGGCGGGGCGCAACGTCCTCGCGGCGCTGGGGCGCGGGGTGCTCAAGGTCATGAGCAAGATGGGGATCTCGACGGTGGCGTCGTACGGCGGGGCGCAGGTGTTCGAGGCCATCGGCCTGTCGCAGGAGCTCGTCGACCGGTACTTCACCGGGACCACCACCCGCCTCGGCGGCGTCGGTCTCGACGTCCTCGCCGAGGAGGTGGCCCGTCGGCACGCCCGGGCGTACCCGACCGACGGCACGGGCCAGGACCGGCGCCTGGCGGTGGGCGGGGAGTACCAGTGGCGCCGGGACGGCGAGATCCACCTCTTCGATCCCGAGACGGTCTTCCGGCTGCAGCACTCGACCCGCTCGGGGCGCCGGGACGTCTACCGCGACTACGGCCGCCGGGTCGACGACCAGTCCCGTCGGCTCGGGACGCTGCGCGGGCTGCTACGGCTGCGCGAGGACCCGGCGCGGGCCGTCCCGGTGGCCGAGGTCGAGCCGGTCGAGTCGATCCTCCGGCGGTTCACGACGGGGGCCATGAGCCTCGGCTCCATCAGCCCCGAGGCGCACGAGACCCTCGCGATCGCCATGAACCGGATCGGCGGCAGGTCCAACACCGGCGAGGGCGGCGAGGACGTGGACCGGTTGCTCGACCCCGAGCGGCGCAGCGCCGTCAAGCAGGTGGCGTCCGGCCGCTTCGGCGTGACCAGCCTCTACCTGACGCACGCCGACGACATCCAGATCAAGATGGCGCAGGGCGCCAAGCCCGGCGAGGGCGGCCAGCTGCCCGGCAAGAAGGTGTACCCGCTCATCGCCCGGGTCCGGCACTCGACCCCCGGGGTGGGTCTCATCTCCCCGCCGCCCCACCACGACATCTACTCGATCGAGGACCTCGCCCAGCTCATCCACGACCTGAAGAACGCCAACCCGGCCGCGCGCATCAACGTCAAGCTGGTCAGCGAGGTCGGGGTCGGGACGGTGGCGGCGGGGGTCGCGAAGGCACACGCCGACGTCATCCTCGTGTCCGGCAACGACGGCGGGACGGGCGCCTCGCCGCTCAACAGCCTCAAGCACGCCGGGGGGCCGTGGGAGCTGGGTCTGGCCGAGACCCAGCAGACCCTCGTCCTCAACGGCCTGCGGGACCGCGTCACGTTGCAGGTCGACGGCGCCATGAAGACCGGCCGCGACGTCCTCGTCGCCGCGCTGCTCGGGGCGGAGGAGTACGGCTTCTCGACCGCGCCGCTCATCGTGTCCGGCTGCATCATGATGCGGGTCTGCCACCTCAACACCTGCCCGGTGGGGGTGGCGACCATGGATCCGGGGCTGCGCAGCCGGTTCACCGGCCGGGCCGAGTTCGTCGAGCAGTTCTTCCGCTTCGTGGCCGAGGAGGTCCGCGAGCACCTGGCCGCGCTCGGCCTGCGGAGCCTCGACGAGGCCGTGGGCCGCGCCGACCTGCTCGACGTCCGGCGGGCGGTCGAGCACTGGAAGGCCGACGGCCTGGACCTCACCCCCGTCCTCGCCGTGCCCGGGCCGCCGCACGTGTCGCCGGACGCCCCGCGGCGCCGGACGGTCGACCAGGACCATGGCCTGGAGAAGGCGCTCGACGTCAGTCTCGTCCAGATGGCGGCGGACGCGCTGGAGCAGGCATTGCCGGTGCGGATCGACGTCCCGGTGCGCAACATCAACCGGACGGTGGGGACCATGCTCGGCCACGAGGTCACCCGGCGGTTCGGGGTCGAGGGCCTGCCCGACGACACGATCGACGTCACGCTCACCGGCTCCGCCGGGCAGTCCCTCGGGGCCTTCCTGCCCCGCGGGGTGACCCTGCGGCTGTGGGGCGACGCGAACGACTACGTGGGCAAGGGCCTGTCCGGGGGCCGGATCGTCGTGCGCCCGCCCCGCGACACCCGCTTCAACACCCAGCGCAACATCATCGCCGGCAACGTCATCGCCTACGGCGCGACGTCGGGTGAGATCCTCGTCCAGGGCGAGGTCGGCGAGCGGTTCTGCGTCCGCAACTCGGGTGCCACGGCCGTCGTCGAGGGCGTCGGCGATCACGGCTGCGAGTACATGACCGGCGGCGTCGTGGTCGTCCTCGGCCGCACCGGCCGCAACTTCGCCGCGGGCATGTCCGGGGGCGTGGCCTACGTCCTCGATGTCCGGCCGGCCCGGGTCAACACGTCGATGGTGGACGTCGTCGATCTCGAGGACGAGGACGTCGAGCGGTTGCTGCCACTGTTGCGCCGCCACGTCGCGGAGACAGGGTCGCTGGTCGCGGAGGACCTCGTGGTGGAGCCGGCTCTGCTGGCGAGCCGGATGCGCAAGGTCGTCCCGCGGGACTACCACCGAGTTCTCGGCATCCGAGCGGCCGCGCTGGCCGAGGGCCTCGACCCGGACGGCGAGGAGGCGTGGCTGCGGATCGCCGCGGACGCCTGATCCGTCCCCCCGGGGGCGCCCGGCCCGGCCGCTAGGTTGGGGCCCATGCGACGCGCCAAGATCGTCTGCACCCTGGGGCCCGCCACGTCCGGCACGGACCGGGTCCGTCGCCTCGTCGACAGCGGGATGGACGTGGCCCGGATGAACTTCAGCCACGGGTCGCGCGACGACCACCGGCGCAACTACACCGACGTCCGTGAGGCGGCCGACGCCACGGGACGCTCGGTCGCGATCCTGCAGGACCTTCAGGGTCCGAAGATCCGCCTCGGGCGGTTCGCGGGCGGACCCGTCGAGCTCGTGGCCGGGGCGCGGTTCGTCGTCACGACCGAGGACGTCCCCGGGGACGCCACCATGGCGTCGACCTCGTACGCGGGACTGGCCGGCGACGTGCGCCCCGGCGATCCGCTGCTGGTGGACGACGGCCGCATCCGGCTGCGTGCCGTCGAGGTGTCGGGTCCCCGGGTGGTCACCGAGGTCGAGGTCCCCGGCGTCGTGTCCGACAACAAGGGCATCAACCTGCCGGGAGTCGCCGTCAGCGTCCCGGCGCTCACCGAGAAGGACGCCGAGGACCTGCGTTTCGGCCTGCGGCTGGGGGTGGACCTGGTCGCGCTGTCGTTCGTCCGCAACGCCGTGGACGTCGAGGAGGTCCGGAAGATCATGGCCGTCGAGCGGGTGCAGGTGCCCGTCCTCGCCAAGGTCGAGAAGCCCCAGGCGGTCGAGAACCTGCGCGAGATCATCGACGCCTTCGACGGGATCATGGTCGCGCGGGGCGACCTCGGCGTCGAGCTGCCGCTGCAGGACGTCCCGATCGTCCAGAAGCGGGCCGTCGAGATCTGCCGACGGCAGGCCAAGCCCGTCATCGTCGCCACCCAGATGCTCGAGTCGATGATCAGCTCGCCGCGGCCGACCCGGGCGGAGGCGTCCGACGTCGCCAACGCCGTGCTCGACGGGGCGGACGCCCTCATGCTGTCCGGCGAGACCGCGGTCGGGCGGTACCCCTTCGAGACGGTCGAGACGATGGCCCGCATCATCGCTGCGACCGAGGAGCAGGCCCTCGACCGGATCCCGCCGCTGGGGACGAGGCCCCGGACCATGGGCGGGGCCATCACGCGGGCGGCCGCGGACGTCGCGGAGTTGCTCGGTGTCCGGTACCTGGTGTGCTTCACCCAGAGCGGCGACTCGGCCCGGCGGATGTCCCGGCTGCGGGGCCGCATCCCCCTGCTCGCCTTCACCCCCGACCCCGCCGTCCGCAGCCAGCTCAGCCTGTCGTGGGGGATCGAGACCTTCCTGGTCCCGACGGTCACCCACACCGACGACATGGTCCGTCAGGTGGACGAGGCGCTGCTGGAGATCGAGCGGTGCCGGCGAGGGGACCTCGTCGTCATCGTCGCCGGGTCGCCGCCGGGAACGCCGGGGTCGACCAACGCCCTGCGCGTGCACCGGATCGGTGACGCCGTCGATGCACTGGTGCCCGCTTACGAGTGAGTGGTCATGTTAGACTGACCAACATGTCCAAGCACTACAACGTCGCCGACGCGAAGGCGCAGCTGTCCCGGCTGTTGGATGCCGCGCTCGCGGGAGAGGACGTCGTGGTGTCCCGCGCCGGCACGCCACTCGTGCGACTGGTGCCGGTGCATCCGCCACGGCGCCGGGAGATGGGGTTCCTGCCCATGCACATCCCGGACGACGCGTTCGACCCGCTGCCGTCGGACGAGCTGGCCGGCTGGTCATGACGGCGCTGCTGCTCGACACGCACGCCTTCGCCTGGGTTGTCACCGAACCGGATCGGTTGTCGTCGGTCGCCCGGGAAGCCGTCGAGGATCCGACGCGGCCCCTACTGGTCTCGGCCGCCACGGCCTGGGAGATGGCGATCAAGCACCGGGCGGGCCGGTGGCCGGAGGTGGGGTTGCTCCTCAGCCGGCATGACGATGCCGTCGGACGGCTCGGCGCCCTCCACCTGCCGATGACCGCGGACGACGCGATCAGAGCGGGCGGACTCACGTGGGAGCACGCGGACCCGTTCGACCGCATGCTCGCCGCCCAGGCCATGTCATCGGGAGCCGCACTGGTCACGCGGGACCGCGCGTTCGGCGAACTGCCCGGCGTGACCGTCCTCTGGTGAGGAGGCCGCGGACCGGTCGCCTTGGCGTCCGGTGCCGGGTGCGGGACTCGAACCCGCACGCCCATCGGGCAGCGCATTTTGAGTGCGCCGTGTCTGCCGATTCCACCAACCCGGCCGGTGCGGGGCGGGTGCCACCGCCCTGCACCACGGTAGCGCGCGAGCCGATCCGCAGCTGCGGCTACCCTCTGCTGGTGAGCAGCGACGGAGCCGTTCCCGCAGCAGACTTCCTGCCGCCAGACGCGCCTCCGGCCCAGGCCGGCCCCGGTCCGTCGACCACGGCGACCGCCGGCTCCTCGGGGCGGAGGGTCGTCGTGGCCGAGGACGAGGCGCTCATCCGCCTCGACCTGGTCGAGATGCTGAGCGAGGCGGGGTACGAGGTGGTGGGCGAGGCCGGCAACGGCGAGAGCGCCCTGCGCCTGGCCGAGGAGTTGCGTCCGGACGTCGTCGTGCTCGACATCAAGATGCCGAAGCTCGACGGCATCTCGGCGGCCGAGCGCATCGCCGCGGCCCGGATCGCCCCCGTCGTGCTGCTCACCGCGTTCAGCCAGACGGAGCTGGTCGAGCGGGCCCGCGACGCCGGCGCCATGGCCTACGTGGTCAAGCCGTTCACGGCAGCCGACCTGCTGCCGGCGATCGAGATCGCCGTGAGCCGCCACGGCGAGCTCGCCCAGCTCGAGGCCGAGGTCGCCGACCTCACGGACCGGTTGGAGACGCGCAAGCTCGTCGAACGGGCGAAGGCCGCGCTGCAGACCATGTACCGGATGACCGAGCCCGAGGCCTTCCGCTGGATCCAGAAGACGTCCATGGACCGCCGGCTGTCCATGAAGGAGGTGGCCGCCGGTGTCCTCGCGGCCACCGGCGCCAAGGCCGGGACGCGACCCCGCGCGGCCGCGGACACGCCCGACGGCTGACCGTCCACCCGGGGACCCGGCGGCCCCGACTGGTCACGACTCGGCAACGGTCCTGGCCAGGGGCCCGGATCGTCATCTCGTCGTGACAGACGTTCGGTAGCGTCGCGAGCCGCAGCCGCGACCTCCGCTGCGGTTCGACCTTGAAGGAGACCATCGATGATCCGACGCGCTCGCACCTGGCGTGCCGTCGCCGTTCTCGGCGTGGCCGGCCTCGCCCTCGCCGCCTGCGCCGGCGACGACGACGACGCCGCCGACGAGGACACCGACGCGCCCCCCGCCGCCGACACCTCCGAGGAGCCCACGGACGAGGACACCGCCGCCGGCGGCTCCGGGGAGGGCGACGGCGTCCTCACGCTCGGGACCCTGCTGCCCGAGACCGGCAGCCTCGCCTTCCTCGGCCCGCCCGAGTTCGCCGGTGTCGAGCTGGCTGTCCAGGAGATCAACGAGAACGGCGGCGTCCTGGGCCAGGACGTCGTCAAGATCGACTCCGACTCCGGCGACACGACGACGGACATCGCCACGCAGTCGGCGACCCGGCTGCTGGGCGAGGGGGTCGACGCCATCATCGGCGCCGCCTCGTCGGGCGTCTCGCTGACCGTGATCGACCAGATCACGGGTGCCGGTGTCGTGCAGTTCTCGCCGGCCAACACCAGTCCCGAGTTCACCGACTACGACGACAACGGCCTGTACTTCCGCACGGCCCCGTCGGACGTCCTCCAGGGCCGGGTCCTCGGCGACCTCATCGTCCAGGACGGCTACCTCAACGTGGCCCTGCTCGTGCGGCAGGACTCCTACGGCTCCGGCCTGGCCGAGAACGTTCAGCTGTCGCTGGAGGCCGGGGGCGCCGCGCTGGCGGCCGACGCGATCTTCTACCCGGAGGGCACGTCCGACTTCGCGGCCCAGGTGACCCAGGTCGCCGAGGCGGCGCCGGACGCGGTGGTCCTCATCGGGTTCGAGGAGACGTCGCAGATCCTGTCCGAGATGATCGCCCAGGGCGTCGGCCCCGACGTCCTGCCCACGTACTTCGTCGACGGCAACCTGTCGAACACGAACTACACGGGACTGCCGGAGGGGACGCTCGAGGGCAGCAAGGGCACCCTGCCGGGCTCCGAGGTCACCGAGGAGTTCCAGCAGCGCCTGCTCGAGGTCGACCCCGACCTGGCCGGCTTCGAGTACGCGCCGGAGTCCTACGACGCGGCGATCGTCATCGCGCTGGCTGCCATCGCAGCCGACAGCGACGCCGGGGTCGACATCGGGGCGGCCATCCCGGACGTCACCCGCGACGGCGAGAAGTGCACGACGTTCGCGGACTGCGTCGCACTGCTCGAGGCGGGCGAGGACATCGACTACGACGGTGTCTCGGGCCCCATCGAGATGAGCGACGCCGGCGACCCGACCGAGGCGTTCATCGGCATCTATCAGTACGGCGCCGACAACACCTACACCTCGATCGGCTCCCAGGCCGGCACGCTGGAGTGACCCGTTCCTGAACGGCGCGACGGGCCCCGGTCACCTCACGGTGACCGGGGCCCGTCGTCGTGGTGCCGCC
>Ga0224723_1000304_pt1 | contig 34740 bp, 28 predicted proteins | sample Balambano_FR2_Me_FD_161647 | JGI IMG/M metagenome (GOLD analysis project Ga0224723, IMG submission 161647) | Freshwater sediment microbial communities from Lake Towuti, South Sulawesi, Indonesia - Balambano_FR2_MetaG | ecosystem: Environmental > Aquatic > Freshwater > Lake > Sediment | place... | reverse complement strand
GGATCAGAAAGTGCATGAAACCCAGCAATAATCAAACTTGATGGAGTCACTATAGATGTTTGCATCAAAATTTATTGTATTAACTTATTTTGAAGTATAGCTATTTCAGATCTGACCTTCAACCCCAGATGTTGTGGAAAACGATTGTGGCTACCGCCACATTTTATTCATATTGTGGCTACCGCTACATTTTATTCACAAAGATATTGTTGGACGTGAAACCTTCGGTTTCACGTCTAACAGTGACTATTCAGCGATGACGCGATTTTTGGTAGTTGATCATGACGTATTTGAAGGGATTGTACGCGATCCCTCCAGAATATCCTTGTTCTAACTACGCTGAAACAAGCGTACTACAATCTCTTTGAACTCCTTCTAATGGCTCGTAGAGACGTCTTTTGCTAAAAACTTCTCCAGTTCAGTCAACGCTTCGCTATCCACTTTGGTTTGCATGGGGCAGAACTTGGGACCACACATCGAACAAAATTCAGCCGTTTTGTAAATGTCTGCGGGCAGCGTTTCATCGTGATATTCACGAGCGCGATCGGGGTCAAGCGCCAGTTCAAATTGGCGGTTCCAATCAAAGTTATAGCGAGCATGGGAGAGTTCATCGTCGCGATCGCGTGCTCCCGGACGATGCCGAGCGATATCGGCGGCATGGGCAGCAATTTTGTAGGCGATTAACCCATTTCGCACATCTTCAGCATTGGGCAAGCCCAAATGTTCTTTGGGAGTCACATAACAGAGCATAGCGGTGCCATACCAACCTGCGAGTGCCGCCCCAATTGCGGAAGTGATATGGTCATAACCAGGAGCAATATCCGTGACCAATGGCCCTAACACATAGAATGGGGCCTCTGAGCACTCTTCCATCTGCTTGCGGACATTGAACTCAATCTGATCCATCGGCACATGTCCTGGACCTTCCACCATCACCTGCACATCGTATTCCCAGGCTTGGCGAGTCAGTTGTCCTAAAGTTTTCAGTTCAGACAGTTGAGCTTCGTCCGACGCATCGTGCTGGCAACCGGGACGCAGAGAATCTCCTAAGCTAAAAGACACATCGTATTTTTTGAAGATTTCAATGATGTCGCGAAAATGCGTGTAGAGCGGATTTTGCTTATGGTGATGCAACATCCAACGAGCAATAATGCCACCACCACGGGAAACAATGCCAGTAATCCGGGTTTTGACCAGAGGCAAATATTCAATCAGAATACCTGCATGAATGGTCATGTAATCGACCCCTTGCTGGGCATGTTTTTCAATGACATGCAAAAAATCATCGGGGGTGAGCTTTTCAATGTTGCCATGCACGCTTTCCAACACTTGATAGATGGGCACGGTGCCAATGGGAATGGGTGAGGCATTGATGATAGCAGTCCGAATCAGATCGAGATTGCCGCCGCCCGTGGATAAATCCATTAGCGTATCGGCTCCATATCTAACTGCGAGATGGAGTTTGTCAAGTTCCTGTTGAATATCGGATGAATTGGGTGATGCCCCAATATTGGCATTAACTTTGCACTTCGAGGCAATGCCAATACACATGGGTTCCAGATTCGTGTGATTGATGTTGGCAGGAATAATCATCCGTCCCCGTGCCACTTCCTCGCGAATCAGATCAGGTGGCAAATTCTCCCGCTTGGCCACATAATTCATTTCTTCGGTGATGACACCTTGACGGGCATAGTGCATTTGGGACACATTGGTGTGTCCGCGTCGCTGAGCGACCCAGTCTGCTCTCATATTCGATTCCTCAAGATAGACAGCTTCCCTCCGCCGGTGCTAACCGGACTCAGGTTCTAAGGGTGTAATCTCAGCCTGGATTTCCAGGCACCCCTAGCTTGAAGCTCATCATACCATGAGCCGATAAAAAGGAAACCGATGCGAACGCAGGTTCAACTCAACAGGCATTGCTGAATGGCGGGATAAATTAAGGTGGTCATGCTGTAGCTTGCTTCCCGTAAGGTATGCGGCGCAGCGAAAGGCAGCATTTCTGCTGAGATGCTTTGCTCCACTAGGTTCCGCTGAGAATGACAATTCATCCTTTGTTCAGCAACGCCAGTAAATACAAATAAACACAAAGCATAGATATCGCTACCGCAGACTCTACTCAGAAAGTGTTGATAGACTGGTTAAGTTGGCAAAGAGAATCTATTGAGCAAGATAAACATGGCGAAGCTAAACAATTTGTCGAAGCGCACGACAATCGACTCCACTCAACTGATGCGTCGCACCGAAGACCTGATCACTGCGGCTTCTAATCGCTACCGAATTACAGTGCAGGTGGCCAATCGGGCGCAACGTCGTCGCTATGAAGAATTCGACAGCATGGACGATCCTAAAATGAAACCTGTGATCCGAGCCATTATTGAAATGTCAGACGAGTTGACCCAACCTGAAATTATTGGCGAGTAGGTTCAGGCGATCCCCGACTTTAAAGACAATCAGGCGATCGCTTCTAGTGGTCTGTCAATTTTGATTGGCGGGATACGCCGCCAATCAAAATTAAATTAAAGGAAGTTTTGAGGGATTGCAGACCCCTCAAAGCTTCCCTGGCAAAACCCTAGCTTCAACCAGCATCGGGGATTTGAGCGACGATTGTTAACCTCACTACCCAGCGTCAGGACGACTCAAGCGATGGCTAAATTTTTCTTTCAACCTAGAACACTGCTCATGGTTGTAGCTGGGTTTTTCTTAGTGATTGCCCTCGCAGTTGTGGCTGAAGCCACTGATTTATCTGTCTTGCAGGGTTCACAACCGTTGCTGCTGGCGCAATCCTCACCCCATGCTCAACCTGCTCCCCGCTTGAGAACCGGGGATGCTTGGCAACAGCTTTACCAAATCCTGCCTGATTTTCCTCGCGAAAATCAATATATCAGCACTGAAACGGGGGATGTGGCTGAAAGCAATACTCTGGTCAGTCGGATGATTCGCTATCACACCTTCATTAAAGGACGATTAGCCGCCTCTCGGCTGGATTGGAAATTAACCTTAGCTGACTACTTGGGAGCTAATGAGCGCATGTCAGACTTGACTTACCCCAGCGGAGACACGCTTCGCATCAATCCGATCGAAGGAGACCGGATGGCGATCGATCGCCTCGATCGTCGCCAGCGGCAGGCTTTCGTGGATGCGATCGTGCAGGTTTTTACCCTGCAAGAGTCCGGTTCATCGATCGCCAATCCAGCAACTCGTCCTGCTGTTCCGCCAACGGCAGCCCCAATGCCGCCTGAACCCATGCCAACTCGCATCCCAGATCCCCAACCTGGGGATGCCCAACTGTTGTTACCTCAATCCCCTTAGTTCTATGCGTCAACTGAAAAGCGGTTCTGGCTGGCGGTTAGGTTGGAATTCAGAGACCGAATTTTGGGGGCTGATTGGTACTGATGACTGGGCGATCGAGCTAACCCAAGCAGAATTTGAGGACTTTTGCCGTTTGGCGCTACAACTGGCTAACACGATGACTCAGATGAATCATGAATTGATGCAGGAAGAGCGCATTTCCTGTGAACTGGAGAGCGATTTAATGTGGTTAGAGGTCGATGGCTACCCAGAAGACTATCAGTTACGCTTCATTCTCCTCACAGGTCGAGGAGTTGAGGGCACTTTAGCCAGCAAGGCAGTTTCAGCCTTGCTAGAGGCTTTTCCATCGAAATTAATCACAAACTGATAAACAATTGATAAAGAACGTGCAGCAATCATTAAAATTCTGTAATAGTTTTCCATTTACTCAGGTGCATCTAGCTAGGTGTATCCAGTTAATGGACTGGCAAGTAGACTGAACTATTTGGTGTGAGGAGTAAGGTTGCATGTCGAATCTAATGTTGTCGCTGATTGCGGAGCTGAATCAAAGAGCAAAAGCAGCATTCATCAAAAAAACTCGTGAGGTTGAAGCAACTCAGACCCAATTTTTGCGATCGCTGCTGCAATCCCACCAAGAGACTGAGTTCGGGCGTGAGTATGGATTTGCAGATATCCAAACCATAGATGAGTTTCGGCAGCGCCTGCCTATCCTACCCTATAGTGACTATGAACCTTATATAGAACGAATTGCAGCGGGGGTGCCGCATGTCCTGACTCCAGATCCTGTAATCTACCTCAATCTCACCAGCGGCTCCACTGGCAAACAAAAATTGATTCCGGTGACTCGGCGATCGCGTCATGCCCTGACCAAAGCAAATCAGGTCAGCGGTGGCTTTGTGGTGGATGCGACGCGGCGATCAGGACGAAAACCGGGCAAGCTATTGTTGACCAGTTCTACGCAACTTCTAGGACATACGCAAAGCGGCATCCCTTACGGACCCGTCAGCGTTAGCCAATTGCGGATGAGCAATGCACTCTACCGCCAAGTGTTTACTCATCCGTTTCAAGCGCTACAAATTAGTGATAGTTTGGCGCGTCACTATGTCTGCTTACTGTTTGCTCTGCACAATCCTGATTTAGGTGCGATCGCTGCCAATTTTCCCATTTTGGCACTGCGGTTGTGTGACTATCTGGACTGTTATGCTGAAGACCTGATTTGGGATGTGGAATTCGGGACGATTGCCGACTGGTTGAAACTGGAACCTGAACTGCGAACTCGGTTGGAACGCCAAGCGACAGCAAATCCTAAGCGGGCACGGGAGTTGCGCGATCGCTATAAGTCAGAGGGCCATCTGACTCCTCACCTGGCTTGGGACAAACTGGCTTTTCTGATTACCGCCAGAGGTGGTACTTCCAGTTTTTACTTCGAGCGCTTTCCTGCTTATTTTGGACAAACTCCCATTTTTGGCGGCATTTATGCTTCGGCAGAAGCGACCTTTGGCATCTATCACGACTTCAATTGCGATAGCAATATTCTGGCTTTGGAAACTGGCTTTTTTGAATTCATCCCAGAAGCTTATTGGGAACATGACCAACCAGCAACGTTACTGCCCTGGGAAGTCGAAGCGGGCAAATTCTATCGCATTCTTGTAACCAACTATAGTGGGTTTTGTCGCTACGACATTGGCGATGTCGTTGAAGTGGTTGGTTTTTTTGAACAGGCTCCCCTGCTGGTGTTTCGTCATCGTCGAGGGGGGTTGCTTTCCTCCACAACAGAGAAAACGACTGAATTTCATGCTGTTCAAGTCATGCAATTGCTGCAACGGGACTTTGATTTGTCGTTAGAAAATTTCTGCATTACGTTATCAGAAGATGGCATTCCAGCCCCTTACTTAGTCAATATTGAACTGGCTTTAGGTCATACGCTGGCAGAACCACAGCAATTTCTGACCCGATTTGATCAGCGCTTGAAGGAAATTCATGTCTCCTATGAAGTTAAGCGTCGTGACCAGGTGCCGCCACCGCGCCTGCGGATTTTAGCACCTGGTAGCTTTGCCACATTACGCCAACGCATGATGCAGCGGGGTATCCCTGAATCCCACCTGAAATTTCCCCACATCAGTGAAGACCGCCAGTTTTTGTCCGGATTGAGTGTGCAACAAGAGATTAGGATGAGTTAACAGTTGTTGGAGTCAATTGATGAATTTCACGTTACAAACGATCGCGGGTACACCTGTAGAAGACCTGTTGGTGATTGCTCGTTCTTTGGGTTGGGGGGCTGCGGAGATTTTGTGCGCCTTCTATCGAGATGAAACTCAGGGAGAATTGCAGATCCAGGATAAGCAAGAGGGACCTGTAACAGCGGCAGATTTAGCAGTCAATCGCTATATTCTAGACAAACTGCAAGCCCTGCTGGGCACTGAAGAGTTTGGCTATCTCAGTGAGGAAACTTACAAAGCCCAGGCAGAAAAAGCGCCCCTACCTCAACCCTGGGTGTGGATTCTTGATCCACTGGATGGTACTCGTGATTTCATTGACCGTACAGGAGAATTTGCCTTTCATCTGGCCCTTGCTTTTCAAGGACGACCCGTGCTCAGCGTGGTCGCCTGTCCAGAACTGGGCAAGCTCTATTATGCCAGTTTGGGCGGAGGAGCCTTCGTTGAAACCAAAGACGGACAAACTCAACGCTTACAAGTTTCTGATCGCAGCCAAATCGCAAATCTACGGGTGGTCGTTAGCCGCACTCACCGCGACGATCGCTTCAAACAACTCCTTAGTCAGTTGGCTTGTCAAGATCAGGTCTGTGTCGGTAGTGTTGGAGGCAAAGTGGGAGCGATCGCTGATCAACGCGCTGATGTTTACATTTCTCTATCCGGTAAGTCTGCACCTAAAGATTGGGATATGTGTGCTCCGGAGTTAATCTTAACGGAAGCGGGGGGACAGTTTACTCATGTGAATGGCGATCGCTTGCAATACAATACCGGAGATGTGAATCAGTGGGGCTGTCTGATTGCTAGCAACGGTCACTGCCATACTGAACTTTGTGCTGAAGTCAGTCGCCTTCTCACTGAAATTGATGGGTAACTGCATCTCAGGCAATTAAATCCTGAACGGCAATGGTAAATCCTGATAACACAGCTTGAGTGGCTACGGTTTCATGGATGCTAAATAATCTCTGCTGTTGAGGGGTGATCACCAGAATCCATTGGCTTTCTGGAAAAATCAGCCAAACCTCTTGACACCCCGATTGTAAATACTCCCCTACTTTGGTAAACACTTCCTCGGCTTCATCCGTCGGGGAAATAATTTCGGCAATCAATAAAAAACTCTGAGGTAGAACTTTGAAGTCACCAAACTGGCAAACCAACTCTGGGGTCAGATAAGACACATCCGGGCATCGCGCTCTGCCAACCGTGCGACAGACCGCTTCCACGTAAATCTCGCCGCCCTGTCCACTGGAATCCTTATAATTTCCCCAGTATCGAGCTAATCGTGCTTGAATTCGTGCTGTTTTTGCAGTCATACCATTTTTTTCGATTAAATGCCCATCCACCCACTCCATGCGATCGCACGGCTGGTCGAGGAACTCTTCAAGAGACATTGAGGTCGTTGAGGCAGTAGTTACCATGATTAGAACTTGAAGTAGGCTACTCAGAGTCTAGCCCTTCTTGCAATGGTTTAAGATCTGGGGTCTAGACCCAGTGTTGGAGTGTTTGCTGAAAGGTCTGCGAAGCGAGCCTTTCAGCAAACACTCCATTAGAAACTCGCCGCACCGGGACGGCTAACAACATATATCTTTGGGAAGGGCGGCGTGACGGGATCTTCGCACAAAATTAACTGGAACTATACCTTGTCAGGTCGTAGCTCTAAAGTTGACCCAGGTTTGTAGTAGAGGCTTTAGCCGCTCCATGACAACTGAAGTTGTCACTACAAACATAAACTCTATGACCTGACACAAGATAACATTAGGATAGCTCAGATCTTGTACCTTTCTCATTAAGCGGTTTTGGCGGCGCTGAGCGCCGCCAAAACCGCACGATTGGCAGGAGCGTGAAGCGCTCCTGCCAATCGTGCAAGATTTAAGATAGGTTATCCGGAAAGATTGAAAATAACCAGTCGAACAAGTGTCACAAGGGTACTTTACCCTACAACCCTTACTTTTAAGGACAACCCTGGACAAGGAAAGTTCCCAAATTCAGGACAGATATGCAAGCGTACTAAGATCAGGTGGATTTTATTGTCCAAAGTTCAGTCACTTGAGAAGACTGAAACTCGCTTCTGACAAAGTTCTGACCTACTTTTGCTGATGGTTGTTCATCCGGATTAGGCTGTCACAGTTCATAAACTCAAACGGTCCTATCTCATCCCATCGGGTTCCTCGCGGAAGATGGTGCATATCACACAGGAGGGTTAGTTCACTCGGGTTGACCCAATCCTCACTCACCATCACAGAATCTTCTAAGGATCATTTCTATGAAATCCACTCTCCGTCGCTTTACTACACTTGCAGTTGCTGCCTCCGCTGCCGTTAGCACATTTGCTGCGATCGCTCCAGCTATCTCCGCCCAGTTTGGTCAAAAGGAAGTTGACCAGAGCAAATTTATCGCGATCGCGTCTCCCGTGCGTAGTGGAACAGCCCACCAACTGTTAGTTTTAGAACAAATTTCTGGTTCTCGTGACTGCTGGAGTGAATCTGGCAGTGCTCCCACCATTATTGATCCCTTGCTCGTTACCTTTGACTTTACAGGTATTTGTGGTCGCAGTACGGATAGCAATGGTTATTCCATTCGGATGAATGGTGATGATTTAGGGTTACAGTACAGCCTGCGTATCGTTCGTCGCGATGGCGATATGATGCTTGTCGGCGCACCCAGCAACCGTAGCAATCCAACGCTGCTGGTTGGGCGCACCAGTGGTATCACTCCTGAGTTTGCTAAGATTAACCTGGAGTCAGGCTGGCGCTTCACAAAGCGGACTTTTGAAGATCGAACACTGGGACATGTTTACCTGACTTATGAAGGCAATTCTCCAGTTGTTTTAGCCCCAGGTAGCAGCAACCCTGGTAATACCAATCCAGGTAATACCAACCCAGGTAATACCAACCCTGGTAATACCAACCCTGGTAGCACCAATCCTGCTCCTGTTCGCTTTGCTGATATCAGCAACGATATTTATCGGAACGAAATTGAACAGGCAGTTACTTTAGGCTTTGTTGCCGGATTTTATGAAGACAACACCTTCCGCCCACAGCAGTCATTAACTCGTGAACAACTGGTATCGATGGTGCTAGAAGGTTTGAACAAGTTGCCCAATGCCAATTTGAATATTCCAACTCAAGCGACAAGCAAGCCCTATTCTGATGTAGATGTTTCCCGTTGGAGTGCTGCTAAGATTCAATTTGCTCAGCAGACTGGCATCGTTAGCGGTTATCAAGATGGCACGTTCCGTCCGGCTCAACCGGTCACTCGTGCAGAATTGATCGCTGTGTTGCGAAAAGCAGCCATGTATGGTCAGTCCCTCAGAGGTCAGAGTGCTCAATTAGAGGGCAAGCAACCCGCCTTTAACTTCGCAGACACTTCTGAGCACTGGGCGGCTCAAGGCATCACTGAAATGTCTACCTATTGCGGTGTGGCTTCCCCACTGAATGAGACAGGCAGTGCCTTCTCTCCAGACTCCGCTGCTCTCCGCAACTATGCTGCTGCCGCTACTCTGCGAATGCTCAATTGCGTCGCGGGTGGTTCTCTGGTGAACCAGACTGCAACGAACCAAACTGTTGCCCAATAAGCCTAACATCCCTGTGGCGGTTGCAGTTCACAGGGTTAGCATCCGGCAATGCAAGTTTGTCAGGGTGCATCTAGTTGAGACTGTGATTCTGTGGTGAGAGCTAGGCAGGCGATCGACAGTTGTGATGATTCCCACCTTTCGCTTGCCGCTCTTTTCCTTAATGGCGATCGCCACTGACCCTCTTCTCAACTTTTTACCAATCGACTTACCAATCGACATCGCTCAGGTATTTGTTTAAAGCCTATCAAAGGTAGGTTTCAAACAAATGTCTGAGCTTTTCTCCTGCATTTTTCCTACTTAATGTTCTCTATGCCGTGTGTTTCTTGAATGTGGCTCCAAAAAATCGACAATGTTCCCCAGAACTGTTGCTCTAGAACTTATTCCTCTAACAGTAGTGATATAGTTTGAAAAACTCGGATTGCGCCTTCGCTTCCCAACCGCCCTGCTGGTTCAAGACTGCCTGCCAATTCACCAATTAATTGTGGGTTTCCGATCGCAATGCCACAGGGATTGTGAGCAATCTGGTATAGCTCGCCTGCTCCGACTCTCGCAGAAGCAGGCTCTACTTAATCTTTGCAAGCATTTCTCAGTAGAGCTACCTAATCCTTAAGAGGGGACAGCAAGCAATCTAGAATTTTGTTTTCTACCACACATTTTTGTTTTTCGCATACAGTATACTGACCTACTATTGAAGGACTTGCAGCATGGCTGGATGACATGGCTGGTTGCTGTAATTCCCTAATCAACGATCAGGTGACTTGACTCAGCGAACGATAGTTCATTAGAGAGTAGGAGGGTTGAATGCATGGATTCAGTTAAGCAGGTTCGACCAGTGATTGCACCTGTTCCAACGCTGCATAGCGATTTAGGAAACAGTCTTGTGCTAGAACAAATTGTGCATCGCTTTGGTGACATGGTGGCGTTGAAGAATATTGATTTGACCATTAAGCCAGGTGAATTTGTCTCGCTGCTTGGGCCTAGCGGTTGCGGCAAAACAACATTGCTACGAATTATTTCTGGTTTTCTCAAGCCCAGTTCTGGCAAGATATTACTGGATGGACGGTCTGTTGAAAACCTATCAGCCAGTCAACGGGGCGTGGGTATTGTCTTCCAGAACTATGCCTTGTTTCCGCACATGACTGTTTGGGATAACATTGCCTATGGGTTGAGAGCTAAACGGCTACCCAGCACTAGAGTCAACACCAAAGTATCAGAGATGTTGGAACTGGTGCAACTGGGCCATTTAGCCAAACGTTACCCTAGTGAACTATCCGGTGGACAGCAGCAACGAGTAGCGATCGCCCGTGCTTTGGCAGTCGAACCTAAGTTAATGCTGCTGGATGAACCTTTTAGCGCTCTGGATAAGAACCTGCGATTGGATATGCAAATCGAAATCCGCCGACTGCTGAGCGAACAGGGAGTTACAGCCATTCTGGTGACGCATGACCAAGAGGAAGCGATGAGCATGTCCGATCGCATTGCAGTCATGCAACAGGGTGAAATTCACCAATTTGATGCTCCCAGCCAAATTTATGACCAACCTGCGACGCTGTTTGTCAGTACCTTTGTCGGAACCTGCAATCTTCTCCCTGCCAAGCTGATGGGACGCGAGAGTTCCAGTTATGTGGTGCAGGTGCCCGGTGGTGGACGGCTGCGCGTGGATAGCCAAACCCCGGTTCAGGTTGACGATGATATGCTGCTGGCTGTTCGCCCTGAGAATCTGCGAATTCAAACCCAACCCAGTGCCCATTGTCTCTCTAGCACGGTAGAGATGTGTTTGCCGTTGGGTGCTGTGACTGCTTATGAGGTGCAAATCGCATCAGACACGAAGGTGAAAGTAACCCAACCTCGGATTCCGGGGACTCGCCTTTTGGAGAAGGGGCAGCAGATTTATCTGGAACTTGTCTCGCCTCATGCTTGTTCGCTGTTTTCTGCTCCGGCTTAGTGTTGAGAAACAGTTTATTGCGCTGTTTTAACTTTTTGGTTTTTCGCTCAATTGCCGTTGCATATTCTATTATCAGGAGGCTTCTAGGAGTATGGATTATCGTCTTAAGCGCCGGACTTTCCTGGGCGCAAGTTTTGGAGCGGGGTTAGCGATCGCTGGTCTAAACAGTTGTACGAGCCAGTCCCAAACTGGGGAAGGTGAAGCAACTGCTGGTGGTCGTTTGGTGGCAGCCACCTACCAGGGAACCTGGGAAGATGCTCACCGTAAGATTCTGGTGCCCGCTTTTAGACAGGCGACGGGGGCAGATGCGTCTTTGGTGCCGATGTTCGCTGTCGATCAAGTCGCTCGATTGCAGGCAGCGGGTGCTACCAATCCACCTTTTGACGTGGCAATTTTAGATCCAGGACCCTTAATCACTGCACCCAAGGATGAGATTTTGCAAAAATTCCCGGCAGATCTCAGCAAGCACTTTAAGGATGTGTTGCCGCGCTATCAAACCTCTGGCGGGGCTGATTGGGGCCCTATTATGGGACTACAGTTTGTAGGGATTGCCTACAACCCGACGAAAATCACTACGCCTCCCACCTCTTGGGCTGATCTGTGGAAACCGGAGTACAAGGGCCGTGTTGGCATTACCAATATGAGTAGCACGTTGGGCACAGGTTGGATGGTAGAGATTGCTAAGATGAATGGCGGCAGTGAATCTGACTTAGAACCGGCTTTCCAAGCAATTCAAGAGCTGTTACCCAACGTGGCAGCGATCGCGCCCAACCTTGGAGCACTCGGTACGCTCTTTCAACAAGGTGAAATTGACATCGCACCACACAACCTCAGCAGTATCGCTCTGCTGCAAAGCAAGGGAGTTGATGTAGATTGGGTGGTTCCCAAGGAAGGCAGTTATGCTTTTGGTGCTTCCATGCATGTGGTGAAAAATCCTGTTTCCAGTGTTGAATTGGCCACTGCTTACATTGATGCAGCATTGAGTACCGAAGTACAAACGGCAATGGCAAGCGAACCCTACTTCGTTGCCCCTGTAAATAAGAATGCGCCACTTACGGGAATTCTGGCCGAAAAGGTGGCTAAGACCTTTGATGATTACGAGAAATATATCTACCAGGATTGGGAGACGATCAGTAAGCAGCGATCGGAGTGGATTGAGCGATTTAACAAAGAGGTAACGATCTAATCTTCTGCCAATTACGGTTTAATTCATTTCAATCAGGATAATTTCATGTCTAACCGAGCAATTACTCGCATGAGCCGTCGGGCTTTATTGGGAGCAGGATTATTTGTTGGCACCAGTTTACTTCTAAAGGGTTGCAACACGCCATCAGCAACGACATTAGCAACGCCCGGTTCTAGTACCCGCAAGGGCCAGCTAGTTGTCACAACCTAATGTCACAGGCTCCTTACAACTTCTTGCCTACCCACAAAGACGCTCCTGTTCCTGAGGAGTTAGCTACTAAATTGGGCAAAAAGACAATGACAGAACTCAGTGATGTTTTGTTTATTCCCGATTGGACGATCATCAATCAAAACCGCGCAGTCTGGATTGAGCGCTTTGACAAGGAGGTCAAGATTTAGCATGAAACTGACCAAGTTATTCTCGCCGCGTGAATGGCAATTGGCCCTGCCGCTAGCGATCTTTCTACATCTATTCTATGTTGCGCCCCTCGCCGTGTTGCTGGCCTCTAGCTTTCAGCAAGCTCCCGGTGTATCAGGGTTTAGCTTAAATCAATACAGTGAGTTCTTTCGAGATTCAGTTAACCTTAAGGTTCTGATGGATACGATCCTGTTGGGCATCCAGGTGACTTTAGGTTGCTTAATCTTGGGTTATCCGGTCGCCTATGTCTATGTCAACGCACCCGCTAAATGGAAGGGGATTCTGACGTTTTTGATCTTGTTACCATTGCTGACCAGTGCAGTTGTGCGAACGTTTGGCTGGGTGGTGATTTTGGGTAAGCAGGGATTGGTGAATTCCTTCCTGCAAAGTTTAGGATTGATTGCAGAACCAATTAAGCTTCTGTTTACCCATCACGGAGTAGCGATCGCCATGACGCAAATTCAGTTGCCGCTGATGATTTTGCCAATTGTCGCCTCCCTGTCTCAGGTCGATCCCCGCTTGGCTGCTGCCTCTACAAGTTTAGGAGGTGGAGCTTGGCGCACCTTCTGGAAAATCATTTTTCCTTTGACGTTGCCCGGTGTCATTTCTGGTTGTCTACTCGTATTTGCTGTCACCGTTAGTTCGTTTGTTACTCCCTCCATCATTGGCGGCGGACAGTTGATGTATATGCCCACACTGATTTATCAGCAGGCTGTTGTCTTACTCAATGGGCCGTTTGCCTCTGCTGTTTCTGCCATTTTGCTAGTATTTGTGATTGCAGTCGTTGTTGGACTCAGCGCCTTGGGTCAGAGAAGTCGTGCTTACATTCGTTAAAGTAAATCGTTAGAGTAAACTATCGTTAGGAGCAAACTATGTCTGTTGCTACCCCAGCGCGATCGCCCTCTACCTCGGTGCCTTTTGGCTCTGCTACGCAAATCGATCAGCTTTCCTTCAATTGGGTCATTGGTGGCATTGCCGCTTTTAGCCTGCTGTTGCTCACTCTGCCTACCCTGATTGTGATCATCTCCTCCTTCAGTTCGGCTCAAACGTTGCGCTTTCCTCCTCCAGGTTTTTCATTGCAATGGTATCTAGCGTTATTCAATTACCCAGAACTTTGGTCAGCCGCCGTGACCAGTTTTCAGGTCGCTCTTTGGGCAACCTTCCTCTGTGTTGTGTTGGGCATCTGCGCCTCTTTGGCAATGGCAGGGAGTCGTGCCAAGTGGGTTTCAGCAATGGATGCGCTGGTGATGTCACCGCTGGCTTTACCCGGAATTGCTGTGGGTTTGGGAATGTTGACGTTCTTTAGTATGATTGGCTGGCGATTGTCGATTGCAACTCTTGTAATCAGCCATGTGGTGATTTGTATTCCCTACGTAGTTCGGACAACGTTAGCCAGCTTAACGCAGCTAGGTAGTTCATTGCGGGAAGCTTCAACAGTCTTAGGTGCGAGTCCGCTTTATACATTTTTCCATGTCACATTACCTTTGATTAAGCAGGGTGTAATCACAGGAGCATTCATGGCATTCTTAAGTTCTTTTGATAACATTACTGTATCTCTGTTTCTATCGGATGCGAGAACAGAAGTCTTGCCCATTCGGATGTGGTCGATGATTGAGAACGACTTGGATGTGCGGGCGGCTGCAATTTCGGGTTTGCTAATTCTGGCAACAGCGTTGCTGATGATGTTCATGGAACGGGTGTCTGGATTGTCCAAATTCTTAGTCAAGTCTTAAGTATGGTCGGTGGAATTTCAGTGCATGCGGTAGACGTGACTCGCGGCTTGCCTGTGGTTGGAACGACTGTCAAGTTAATAAAGTATCAGGGGCTAATCCCACAGGTGTCAAAGTTGGGGGCACCTATTTAAAGAACCATGACTGTGATTCATCAACTCTCTGCCACTGCCTTAGCTCACGCCATTCGTAATCGCCAAATTCGTGCGGTAGATGCAGTCGCGGCTTGTTTTGAGCAGATCAAGCGCCATAACGATCGCCTCAAAGCCATGATCACGCTGTGTCGAGAACGAGCCGAAGCGGAGGCAATGCAAGCAGATTGCTCGCTCGCGGTGACCCTGTGGGGATATTGCATGGTGTGCCGTTCACGGTTAAGGATTTAACTCCAACCGCTCAGGTTCGCACGACCTTCGGTTCACAAATTTATCGGGACAATGTACCGCAACAGGATGAACTTTGCGTAGCGCGATTGCGATTGGCGGGTGGTATTTTGATTGGTAAGACCAACACGCCAGAGTTTGGCATGGGTGCTCACTGTACCAATTCGCTTTACGGACCGACAGCGAATCCCTACGATGCCAATCGCAGTTCGGGTGGTTCCAGTGGTGGAGCAGCAGTTGCTGTTGCGACAGGCATGAGTTACCTGGCGCAGGGAACTGATATGGGCGGTTCCTGCCGTACCCCTGCCAGCTTTTGTGGTGTGCTTGGACTCCGTCCCTCTGTTGGCCGCATTCCCCGGCAGCGCAAGCCGCTTTTGTGGAATTTTTTGGATACCGATGGCATCCTGGCTCGCACCGTGGAAGATGCAGCCTTGATGCTATCAGTCATGGCAGGAGTAGACGCACGCGATCCGTTGTCGCTGACCAGTCTGGACTGGAGGATACCAGTCTTCTCTGATACTGCTATGCGATCGCCCGTCCGGTTAGCGTTTAGCCCGACTTTAGGAATTGCCGCGATCGATGCTGAAGTAGAAGCCGTATTCCATTGGGCCATTGCTCAAATTGCCGCTCAACAACCCACGACAGCAGCCCATCCCGATTGTTCGATGGCCCCCTTCGCCTTTGCCAGGCTTCGCGCTGCAACGTTGCAGCATAGTCAAAAACATCACTACGAAAAATATTCCCATTTACTATCGGATAGCGTGCGATGGAATATTGAGCAAGGCATTGGACTTTCAGCCACCGAACTATTGCAAGCCGAAACAGAGCGCGATCGCCTCTATCTCAACTTTCTCCACTTCTTTGAAAGTTATGATGTTCTTGCCACCGTTAGTACCAGTGTTCCTCCATTTCTTCACACTCAACCAGAAGTTCTAGAGATTAATAGCACTCCGCTGCCAACCATCATTGACTACCTCACAATTACCTACACAATTTCGCTGACTGGATTACCTGCCATCTCGATTCCCTGTGGTTGGACAACCTCAGGTTTGCCCATTGGGATGCAGTTGGTAGGTAAGCCTCATGGTGAAGCAGCTTTACTTCAGTTTGCCTACTTCTTACAAGAAACTCTGGACTTTCGCCACCAGTGGATTGAGACCAACTAGTTCCCTCACTTGTAAATAACGTGAGTCTCCAACGAGGAGGTGGGGGTGTTACATACCCCCACCTCCTCGTTGGAGGATGATTCCGAGATAGCCGTAAAAAGCTTGGAGTTGCTGAAGGTAGATTACTTCAGTCATCTTTGCTGCCCTAGCCGATCCGCCTCGTTTGCGAGAAGAGTGTTTTAGCAGATTGCAGATTGAAGGTGGAATCAATCCAAAAGGATAGGGCGATCGTACTTAAGAGTGCAAATCTCACTAATCTTTTTGACTATGACGACTGATCCAGGAAGTACTTTCAACACCGCTCTCGATTTAGGTGTGCTCAGACGGAATCGCAACTTGAATGGTCTGCTAGATGCAGAGAACCGCGCTGATGTCTTCCAATTTCGTCTCAACCGCAGTGCTAACTTTAGTAGTCTTGTGCGAGGACGGGGTGGCGGTGAAGTCAGAGTGACTTTGTTTAATGACGATCGTCGCCGCATTGCTCAATCAGAACAGGCAGGCAGGAGAGGGGCGATCGAGACGATTCTTGATGCTGGCACCTATTTTGTTAAACTATTGCGCCAAAATGGCAACTTCAACTACCGATTGAACTTAGCAGCAGACCGCTTTACCCCCCCTGAGGATAATGCTGGTAATACCCTGGACACAGGGCGATTGATTTCTCTCAGCCCCAGCAGTAGCGTATTTTCAGATTTTGTAGGTAGTGCAGATACAGATGATTTCTACAGCTTTGATGTGACTGCACCCAGTCAACTTAACTTGGTGTTGGATGGTTTGAGTGCTGATGCCAACCTACAGGTTTTGAACAGCAATGGTGCGGTAATTGGTGATTCAACGACAAGAGGAACGGTTGCTGAAATACTGACGCTCAATTTAAACCGAGGCCGCTATTCCCTGCGGGTTTTGCCAGGAACCATAGGAGCAAACACCTTTTATGACCTCACTGCTGCTCTCAATCCTTTAAGACTAATTGCCCTAACCACTGACAACAGTTTGATTGCCTTTAATCCCGATCGCCCCAGTAGTGCTCTACGCATTGGTGGAGTGACCGGGCTAGCTGCAAATGAGAGTATTGTCGGCATTGATTTCCGTCCAGCTTCTGGGCGATTATTTGCATTGGGGCGATCGAACCAAGTCTACACTATTGATTTTACCACGGCGGTGGCCACCCCATTTGGTGCTCCAATTAATCCAGGATTGATTGGCACCTCCTTTGGCGTTGACTTTAACCCCGTAGCCGATCGCTTCCGAGTTGTCAGTGACCAGAATCAGAATCTACGCCTCAATCCAGTAGAGGCAACCAACACCGTTTCCGTGGTCGATGGCAATGCAACGCTACCAGGAGTGCAAACCGACCCTGATCTGATCTTTGACAGCAGCGATGTCAACGCCACTCGCGATCCCAATATTGTGGCCACTGCATACACCAATAATCGAGCAGATGCTGCCTCAACTCCTCAACTGACCACTCAATTTGTCATCGATTCAACCCTCGACATTCTGGCTAGACAGGGCAGTCCTGCGGGTAGTCCGATTTCACCTAATGCTGGACGTATATTTACCGTCGGAGCATTAGGATTTAATTTCGCTGACAACACTGCTTTCGATATCTCCACTGATGCGAATCGCGTAGATACCGCATACGCCATTTCTAATTCTGTTTTATACACCATCAATCTCACAACTGGAGCAGCGACAAATCTAGGCACCATCAGCCTGGATGGTACAAACCCTATCAGTGTAGTAGATTTTTCAACCACTATCGTCTAGCCGATTGTTCTTGAGATAGTCTTGGGGCAGAAGTCAGAAGACATTCTGGTTCTGCCCTCAATATGTTCAATGGAGGATGTTCTTGGATGTGAAACCGCAGGTTTTAAGTCCAAAAACATCCTCACAATCAGCAATCAGCAACGCTCAAGCGTAGGTTTGATAATCTTGGATAACTATACTCGCAGAATCCATTCCTCGCGGGTATCGGCACTGACAAACGAAGCGGGCACATAATCAATGCCTACCCCTAATGATACAAAAGCGGCTCGGATAGCAGTTGCATGAGCCGACTCGTTGGCACCAATGCTAGCTCCTGCCATGATCAAAGCAGGCATTTTCAAATTGGCAACTTCGCTGGTGTAAGCGATCGCAGCATCAGTTTCCAGCGCTAACGCCAATTTAGCGATATTGACATCGGATTCTAAATTGCCTTCTCCTCGCTGCAAATAAGAAGACACATCATAACTTGCTTCAGCCATCACAGGCATTTCTCCCAAACTTTGCACTGCTGCAATCAAGGCATCCCGATGTGCCATATGATCAGCCTGATTCCTCAGGGCTAGCGCTTTCACTGCCTGTCCTACTTCTGTATCACTCAACTTGGTTGCTGCAAAGGTGTATGCCCAAATTGCTTGATGTTCATAGTACAAGGCGTTATTCAGAATTTTGGCATCATTGGCGGCATCGGTCATAGAGGCATAACTAGGGCGAGTAGTCGTGGAAAGAGCAATCGCTGTAGAAAAACCAGCCATTGCTCCACCAACCAACACATTACGTCGGTTCATATTTTTTGCACGACGAGAATAAGCTGTAGATATCATTAAGTCATCATTCATTGCTTGCATCTCTGTTTCAATCATTGAACTACAGAGATGTACGATGCTTGATGTAAATTGGATTTATGCTACTTCATTTTTTCTGTTTCTTGATTATTATTTGCTGGCTTCCAAATTGGAGCTTGGGGGCGAGGGCAGGTTTTCTCAGTCGCCGTCGTTAGGCTCGATTGAGAGATGAGCAATGAGTACCCAAAGGAGTACTGTGGATGTAAACACCATTAATTATGCTGTGAGTAGGGCATCTGCCTACGGACGAAGAACCCCTGAGCAAAGGCAGGTTAAGAAGATGGTGCAGCAACTTGAGCAAAATATTGAGAAGAATCAGCAATCCCCCCTTAAGCTTGAAGACTTGCTGAGATGTTGTGTGGTCAAACTGACGATTCCTCATAGCTCTGGACATGGGACGGGGTTCTTTGTTGCACCTGAGCTAATTTTGACCTGTGCTCACGTTGTCAAAGCGGCAACGCAAACCGTCCTGGTTCTGTGGCAGGAGCAAACCTATCAGGCGATCGTCGCTCAACGCGCCAACAATTCGCAGAATATCGACTTAGCGTTGCTCCAACTGGTTGACCCCATTTCTGATCATCCTTGTGTTTTACTTGATGCATCCATTGAACCAAGGGATTTTCTATGGACCTATGGTTATTCAGATGATTACCCCGATGGAGCACCTACAACGTTTGAGGCAGAAGGACTCACGACAAAAAATCGCTCAATCAAATTCAAAAACGGACAGGTGCGCTCTGGGTTGAGTGGTGCGCCGTTACTTAATCACCGGACAGGAAAAGTCTGTGGTGTCATTAAATCCACGCGCAGTATTAGCTCCAGTTTGGGCGGTGATGCGGTTCCTGTCCAAACTGTGTTATCCGAGTTTGCAGCACTGGCACAACGTCAGGATGAGGTGCAAGCGCGGAATCCACAGTGGATGCAGTGCATTCCACGCATTATTACTGACGAAATCAGCTTTTCACGCACCGCCTGTGGTGTGGTAGCTCATGGATTGTTGACCGAACAGAACCCTCCAGTAAAAATTCGTCAACCCAGTTTTAAGTTACGCAAGTCTTACTCAGGTTTGCTCGATCGCCAAACTGAACGCGATCGCTTACTCACCGCACTACAACAACAGCTATCGGCTGAGATCTACGGAACCGCTGGATCGGGCAAGACGACATTGCTGGAATATTTGGGCGATCGCAGCCAAACCGATGCGCTGTTCCCACATGGAATTCTTAACCATCGCTTGAGTGCCACCGTTTCGGTAAATGATTTGTTACAAAACATCTTCGATTGCTTTTGCGACAGTAACACTCCTATCAAAGTCAATCAAGGCACCGTTCAACGCTACCTGCAAAATCAGCAAGCCTTGATTCTATTAGATGATGCCGAGTTACCCAAAGATGACCTCAAGGCACTCATGGCTAGTTTACCGGACTGTAGCTTTCTGTTCGCCTCACCCAATCGCCGTTTGGTAGGCGAAGCTGTGACCGCAGTTGGATTAACAGGGCTACCGCTAGCTGATACTATTACCCTAATTGAACGAGTATTGCAACGATCGCTCACTTCTCTGGAGCGGTCTGCCGCAGAAGCATTGTATACCTTGTTAGAAGGGCATCCGGGTAGTATTTTGCAAGCAGTTGCCAGCATGAATGAGCAGCGATCGCTGCCTTTAATTGTTAAAGAACTCCAGACAACTCCATTCATTCGGCTGGTGTTAATGTCTTTAGAGAAGCGACAGCGTTGGCTAGTGGCGTTGTTGGCTGTTCTAGGGGGATTTCTTTGGGTTCGACACGCAAATGCCCTCACTCTGTTACAAGACACAGAACCCATCTTAAATTCTCTAGTCAAGCGGCATATTGTTGAATCTGATGGCGATCGCTATCGTTTAGCAGAGAATATTGCCCAGGCAATGCAATCGTTTGATTTAGCGGCGTGGCGATCGCGTGCTCTGGAATATTTCACTGAATGGGCTAGTTATCAAAATTCAAGCAGTTTACTGGCAGATCAAGCCGTTTTGATGCGGCTGTTAGACTGGGCAGTGGAAACAGGACACTGTCCGGAAGCTTTGTCACTGGTGCGATCGCTCGACCCAGTGTTGTTCAGCAGCGGTCAATGGGATGCCTGGCAGCATGTCTTGCAATACGGGCTGCAAATTGCTCAGTTGACCGGCGATGTTGCGACTGAAGCCTGGATACTGCATCAATTGGGAACTCGTGCTCTGGGATTACATGAAACCGAGATAGCCCAGCAACATTTAACCGACGCAATAGAATTACGGCAGTCTTTGGGAGATGCGATCGGCGCGTCTATCAGTCAGCATAATCTAGATTTGCTGCTGCTACCTGTATCTACACCCGACCATTCAGATCCATCGACTCCCATTGCCTCGCCGCTTGAACTCAAACTTGGGTTATGGTTGGTTGGGGCGATCGCGGTTATACTGACAGCATTGCTCATATCCAGAATTTTTTGGCCCACAACTAATAATGGAGAATCACCAGCAACGACTGTTTCTTCTGATTCATCTAGTCTTTCTACTACTCCTACCGCCACTTATGAGGATGTCACGCCTCTCCCTACAAATTTTTCTGCTCAAACACTCACTGCAACTGAAGTGAGATTGTCCTGGACGACTGCGGACAACGTGAGTCAGGTTAAGCTAGAACGTTCAGTAGATAACGGCATAAATTACCAGCAAGTCGCCATTATTCCATCTGGAGCAACTACAACAATCGATCGATCGCTCACGCCAAATACAACTTATTTTTATCGCATCCGAGCTTTTAATCCAGATACAAAAGCTCATTCAAGCTACTCCAATCCGATTCAAGCTACAACTCTTTCTGTCAGCCCTCAGTCTCAAAGATCAAGCCTGATTGCACTTGCCCTTCCTCGTGAGATAATTGGCGGAAATTCAAGCAGAGGTAGACTGCGCCTCAATCAACCTGCTCCAGAGAGAGGGGTTAGTATCCAACTTGAAAGCGACAGCCCGATTGTGTCCATACCTGCTCAAATCACTATTCCGGCAGGCGAAATAGAGGAATCCTTTTCTATTCGTACCACTCATGTTTCCACTACGACATCAGTTACGTTAACTGCCACTCAGCAAGGCTCAATCAACAACACACAGGTAGCCAGAATTCTAATTACAACATCTCCATTGGATGAAGGTTCAACGGAGCAGGGAACCGAGAGTCCCAACGAAGAATCTCCAAATCCTGCACCAGCATCTTTGCAAACATTCACTTTATCAGCCAACTCATTAGAGGGTGGCACTGCCACTAGGGGCGAAGTACAACTAAATAACCCAGCTTCCACAGACGGGGTTACGATTTTGATTGAGAGTAGCAATTCAAATGCAGTCAAAATTCCATACTCAGTTACGATTCCAGCAGGAGAGAATGCAGCATCTTTTGATGTTGCAACATCTACAGTCCAAGATGTTGTAGACGTGACCATCACGGCTAGAGATCAGCAAGGTAATGTGCGATCGCAACTTCTCCGTCTAGAACCGCTGCCACTTCCTCCACCTGCTGCCGATTTATCAGCCAGCATTGACTTCAACCTTCAACAACAAGGACGATTCAGCGGTGTTGTCCAGATTATTGGATATGTGACCAACCTTGGAGAGGGAATCTTTGAACCTCAGTCTGGTCAGGCGATCGCCATCCTATACGAAAATAATCAGGCAGTCTCTCGCAGGCTGTTAGAAAGTATTACTTCAGGTGACAGAGTTTCTGTTGAATATACTCGCGAATGGAATGCATCCTCCTCTGCGGAGGGAGAGTTTCCACCCACTTACAGATTAGTTATCAATAACGCCAACGATAGTAATCCAGGTAACGACATCGCCGAGCGATCGGGCAGCGAAATCAATCAAAGATTTAGCACTCAGCCCAACAATTCAGACACAGGTGTTATCCTACGGCCAAATATTGACTTAGATAGTGATATTTTACAACAGCCGCCTGATTCACCGGTTAGATAATCTAATTTATCGTTGAAGTTAATGGGAGAAAACTGATGGAATTTTCTGAAGTTCAGAGTGAAAGAGTGCCTGTGCAGTTAGCTAATGGAGCGATCGCCTACGTGGAGGTGAGCCAAACTGGACATCAAGATGTGTCGTTTGACTTGAAACCGTTTCATCAAGTAACGCAAGCCTTAGAGGGAATTATTGATGCTCTTTCTGGTACATTGCATCGAACGTTACCTGATAAAGCCTGTGTCAAGTTTGGCTTAGAAGTTGGGATTGAAGCCGGACAGTTAACTGCAATCATCGTCAAGGGAGCCAGCCGCGCCAATTTAGAAATCACTCTAGAGTGGAATCGAACCCAATAGTCTGCCCTTTTCGCTAAAAACTGCCATAATGTTTTAGGTGTTGCGTCTATCCTAAAACAGATTTTGATTTTGCGTAAGCGCAAAGGACACGATTTGTCGTTTGCAATGTAATTTCTCTGTTGTTTTTCCAACCCAGAACTGAAATCAAATGAAAAAGAATGATCTAGAATTCTACGATCGCAGCGCTGACGAGTGGTGGGATCAAAAAGCTAAAATTTATGCGCTGAATCACTTGAATCGACCTCGCTTTGAGTTCTTCGATCGCTATATCTCTGACTGGCGTGGATTAAAAGCATTGGATGTCGGCTGTGGTGGTGGCTTTTCTTGCGAATACATGGCAGCACGCGGCGTGCAAGTGTCAGGAATTGACCTATCTTCAAAGTGTATCACTGCGGCTCAACGCCATGCTGAGATCAGCGGATGGGATATTGATTATCGTTGCGGGGTTGCGGAAGATTTGCCCTATGCCAAACAAAGTTTTGATGTAGTTGTCTGTGTGGACGTTCTGGAACACGTTGCCGATGTCAAGCGCACTCTATTAGAGATTTCTAGAATTTTGAAACCCAATGGTTTGTTTTTCTTTGACACCATTAATCGAAACTTCAAATCACGATTGGTTATGATCTGGCTCTTAGAAAATGTTTTAGGCGTAATTCAGAAAGGTGTTCATGATTGGAATAAATTCATTCAACCTGAAGAACTTACAGCATGGCTACAGGAAAGCCAATTTTCTCAAGTTGAAATCAAAGGATTTGATCTTTTTAGTGAAGCTCTAAAACTAAATTTGAGCAATTATTTGAAATACCGCAGAACAGGGATGTTTGACGTTATGATTAACGATGATATCTCCATTAACTATATTGGTAAAGCAACTAAAGGTGAATGACAACACCTCACGGGCTTCTCTTCCTGCCGTACAGGTAAATCCCACCCAGCAACAGCCAATTGACGACATTGATCCTGGCATCATACAAAGTCACATCGAATAGAGCAAAGGCAACACAGCCACCAAATGCGAACAAGTAGCCCCATAAAATTTCTCGATCGGGTGATTTAGTCTGCCCCTGCATTAAAGCCTGCATCGTTTGGTAACATAGCCACCCTATCAGCAACGTGAATAAGACCATTAATGGCAATCCAGTTTCACAACCCAACATCAGCCAGAAATTATGGGGATGGAAGACGATAGGATATTCCGGATCTATTGCCCTCGGTGGATAAAGTAATTTGTAACTGCCCAACCCCCAGCCTAACCACGGACGTTCACGCATCAAGTCGATCGCAATCTGCCAGACTCCAATTCGAGGGTCGTTTGCCCATTCTGCCAATGAAAGCGATCGCCCCCCAATGCCCCCCACCGCTACAACACCCACGAGTCCGACCAATCCGACCAATCCAGCAAAGGCGATCGCTCGCCCCTTGACGAGCACGGCAAAGATCGCCAGTTGCAATACAGCCACGACTAAGCCATTACGCGAACCAGAGCAAAAAATACCGACAAGATTGAGAAAAGTCGCGACTATTACAGCTACCCTGAAGTATCGTCGGCGTGGGTCGGATAGAGCCTGTTGTTGACGAGAGTCTAATGCGTATTTCAACACCAAACCCAAACCCAAACCAAGCATCAACACAAGATAACTGGCGAACCAGTTGGGATGATCAAAGACCACCATCGCTCGTCCTTTGTGGGGAGCGGAGCGCACCCATTTGACAAAGGGAAGACGGCGAATTTCACGGGGCAATCCGGGTGCTTTTAAGAAGTACTCAAACACGCTGATGACATTCAACGGAATTGCAGTCAACACCAACATCAAAGCGACCTGTTCTAATTGTTTGACTCCTTCAAATAAGAAAGGAAGGACAGCAAATAATAGGAAAAATGGCAGAAAGTTAGCCAGTTGCAGAAAAGCTTCACCCCGATCGATTGCTACTAACGAACTTAAGATCAACAGTCCACTAATGACCAATAAGCTGATTTGGGTAAAGCGATCGATCGCTGTTCTGCGAAACGTAGTGAGCAGGAATAGCATGACCCCGATTAATCCAGCCAAACCGAGATAAATCACATAGGGCAGACTCAATAAGCTGAAGTTGAAGATCCGTTCTGCTCGGTTCAATTGCTGTTCACGGTTCATTTTAGAGTCACTCCTAGCGCCTTATTTATCATTTCACAGGATTTGGCGCGATCGGGTTGTTGATTCTTGTTTGATTTATCTCACCACGACTGGTTGCTTTTGAATACACATGAGTTCGATAAATGCCGTTTTTGTGGGGTGGGCGCAGCCCACCCCACAAAAACGTCCTAAGAAAAGTGGCTACAGCTATAAAACCTCGTCCTTCTTTGAGTCGGAATCAATACGCACCTTCTCCTGACAGCACTACCCAAATGGTTCGCATCAGAATGTAAACATCTAACCAGACTGACCAATTTCTGACGTAGTAAGCATCTAAACCAACTCGCTCATCATAGGATAGGTCATTGCGTCCCGAAACCTGCCAGAGTCCGGTCAGTCCAGGGGTGACTTTTTTATACAAATCAAACAGGTCTCCATAACGCCAAATTTCTTCGTCAATGATTGGTCGGGGACCAACAAGGCTCATTTCACCTCGGAGGATGTTCCAAAGTTGGGGTAATTCATCCAGACTAGTGCGACGTAAAAAGCGTCCAACTCGTGTGATCCGAGGATCGTGGCGCAATTTATGGTCTTTTTGCCAGTTTTCTTTTAATTCAGGGTGCTTCTCTAAGTAAAGCTGGAGTCTTTGATCTGCATCTTTAACCATCGAACGAAACTTCCAGGCCCGGAAATGCTCTCCTTGATGTCCAATCCGAACCTGGCTATAGAAAATGGGTCCAGGAGAATCCAGTTTAATGAGAAGGGCGATCAGGATAATCACTGGTAGAACCAGAGTGCCACCAACTAAGGTAAAAAGCAGGTCAATCAGCAATTTAAACAAACGGGGAACAGGTAGCAAAAGCCGTTGCCGCACTTCCAGTCCTAAGATGCCACCCAAGTCTCGACCTTCTACCCATAAGCTAGAAAAGCCATAAAGATCAGGAATCACCAATAAGTGAGCAAAGGTTTGTCCGTATCGCTCCAGCAAATACAGCAACCGATCGCGCGGCACACTAGGCATAGCGATGATGGCGTAGGGGATGCGACGCGATCGCGCCAGCCCAGGGGCCAGTTCCAAGCCCCCCATGACAGGTATCTGGTGTAGCGTTCCCCACTTGTCAGGGTCATCATCCAAAACCACGATGGGTTTTAAGCCAATTCCTGGTCGTCGTTTCAGGGTGCGGATCACCATTTCCCCAGTTTGTCCTGCCCCCAACACCATAACGGGATAGCCCCACCAGGGTTGGGCGGCAAACAGGTAGCGACAGAGCGATCGCACTAGGGGAATCAGCCCCAGGGAAAATGCCCAGGCCATTAAAAAGATCGGTCTAGAGTAAATTTCTCCCTCCCGAAATAGGAAAATTGCTGATCCTAAAACGAGATACATGAGCGTTGTGGAGAGGCTGGCAGAACGCAACTCATCCACCGGGCTTAAGGCCACACCTGGGTATAGTCCAATCAGTGCATAGGCCAGAATAAATAACCCTAGCAGGGGCCAGAGTTGCCCATAGAGATCGAGAGAAACCGAACCTTCCCACCATTGGCTAAAATAGACGCTCAAGCTTCCCGCCAAAGACAGGGCCAACAAATCAGCACCAATCATCAGGGCTAGGGTAGGCAAAGAACGAGTAGAGATGCCAATCGCCAAAATGGCAGGTTGTATAGCGCGACTCAGTTGCATGTCAAATTCACTCCTCACGCTATCTACTCTATGTCATCCCTTGCCTAAAATTTGCCCATTTCTGATCAACAAGTGCTGCAAATTCGTCTCGAAAGCGATCGACTGCAAACTGTTCTGCATGTTCCCGCAGAGCCGCTGGGTCCAGAAGCTGTATTTCCGATTCAAACTGTTGCACTGCTGCCATCAAGCTCTCAACAGTTTGTTCGGGAAACAATAAACCTGTTTTGCCGGAAATGACCGTTTCGGTAGCTCCGCCTTTGTTGTAAGCAATCACAGGAGCACCCGCCGCCTGTGCTTCCACCAGGGAAATGCCAAAATCCTCAGCAGCAGCATAGACAAAGGCTTTACAACGCTGCATGTAATCCACTACAACAGACTCTGGTTGGTGTGGTAAAAAGCGAATGTTTTGACCCGCTAGAGATTTTACCTGGCGCTCATTGGGGCCCTCGCCGATGACTACAAGCGATCGCCCCAGTCGAGTAAATGCTTCTACAATCAGATCTACCCGTTTATAAGGGACAAACCGGGATAAGGTCAGGTAAAAATCCTCTCGCTGAGTCTGAGGAGCAAAGCGATCGACTGCTACGGGCGGATAAATGACATCAGCCGATCGCCGATAAGTTTTCCAGATGCGCTGGGCGACATAGCGAGAATTGGCGACAAAGTGATCCACCCGATTGGCCGTGGTCACATCCCACAGGCGCAGGTAATGTAACAGGGCTTGGACGAAAACAGCCCGCAGCCCGCGATTCAGCTTTGCTCCTTGGAGGTATTGTTGCTGAAGATCCCAGGCATACCGAATGGGGGTATGGACATAGCTGATATGCAGCTGATCCGCTCGTGTGAGCACGCCTTTAGTGACAGCATGGTGGCTGGAAATCACCAAATCGTAGTCCGACAGGTCAAATTGCTCGATCGCCAAAGGCATCAGGGGCAAATATTGACGAAAGTGGGGATTGGCAAACGGGAACTGCTGTAGGAACGAGGTTTTGACGGGTCGATATTGCACCATCCGGCGTTGCTCAGCCGTTAAAAAATCGACCAGGCTGAACAACTCTGCCTGCGGATAGAGGGTCAAAATTTGCTCAAACACTCGCTCTGACCCCGCATAGGTCACAAGCCACTCATGAATAATTGCTGTTCTCATCACACCCACTCACCATTGGATCACCAACGCTAACCTGCTGCCCTCTATCTTTAAAGCCACATCTGCCGTCATAGTAAGATTATCATCATCGTTTGAAGCTTGAGCCAGTTCAAGCCATTCAGCGATCTGGATGAAGGAGAAACTAGAACCGTGGAGTTTCGTCCTAACCCTTATGGGTTCTGGCAGTTGCGCCTCTATAACAGGTGATAGGACAGGTGATAGAGTTCACTCGTTTCCTCAGGGAAATGCTTGACTCGGTGTATCGTGGTGACAGGTGACTAGATCTAGGAGTGAGGCATGAAGGCGATCGGATTCATAGAGAACCAGAGGAACTGGGAGAACTATCGGGATATTCTCCTGGTGCTGTTGCAGAAGGATATTAAGGTGAGATATACCAACAAAGTGTTGGGCTATCTCTGGTCGATAGCAAACCCCCTGGCCAACGCCTTTATTTTCTACTTCGCCTTTAGTGTGATCATGCAGATCCGGCAAGAAGACTATGTCATGTTTCTGATTACCGGATTATTCCCCTGGCAGTGGCTCTCTAACTCGGTCAACTCATCCCCCAGAATGTTTATTGGTAGCGCCTCACTGATTAAAAAGCTGAACTTTCCCAGGATTATCATTCCCCTGGCAACCGTGCTGAACCACATGGTTCATTTTATCCTTTCCATGCCAGTCATTGTGTTATTCCTCTTGCTACATCACCATCTCCCCTCTCTCACCTGGCTCTACGGGATTCCGCTGCTTTTAGCAATTCAACTCTTGCTTTGTATGGGAGCCTCTCTTCTATTTGCTTCTCTCAATCTTTTCTTACGGGACTTGGAGAGACTCGTGGCACTAATGATGTCGTTTGTGTTTTATTTCACGCCAATTTTGTATGGCGAGGAAATGATTCCTGACCGCTTTAAGGATTATTTATTACTCAATCCAGCCGGGCCACTCATCACCAGTTGGCGACAACTATTTGTTCAGGGTAGCCTGAATACGACTTATATTCTAATCTCCCTGGGTTATGGCATGATGTGGTTTGCCCTGGGCTATTTCGTTTACCGCAAACTGTGTTCCCGCTTTGTTGAAGCCCTATGAAAGAGCCAGTTATTCGCTTTGATCAAGTCTGCAAATCCTATCCCCTCTACAAAGAGTTTAGGGGAATTAAACACTTTTTATTTGATTTACCCAGGGGGATTAAATCGATTCGTCAGCATCAATTTGAAGCCCTCAAAAATATTTCCTTTGAGGTAAATCGGGGAGAAAATTTTGGCATTATCGGCCGCAATGGAGCAGGTAAAAGTACAACTCTGGGACTGATTGCGGGGGTGCTGAAACCAACCAGCGGTCGAGTTAGCGTCAGAGGTCGCGTTTCTCCCTTACTCTCTCTGGGTGCAGGATTTCATCCTGACTTAAATGGTCGGGAAAATATCGTTTTGAATGGGGTGTTGTTGGGGTTAACCCGGCGCGAGGTGATGCGGAAAATTGACGAGATTATTGAATTTTCTGAGTTAGGAGAATTCATCGATCGCCCAATCCGAGTCTATTCTAGCGGCATGATGGCGCGTCTAGGGTTTTCGGTTGTTGCCCATTTGGAGCCAGAAATTTTGCTCATCGACGAGGTGTTAGGGGTAGGAGATGCTAGGTTCCAGAAGAAGTGCCAGACCAAAATGATGTCTTTTACTGAAAGCCATGTCACAGTGGTCTTGGTCAGTCACTCGTTAGGCAGTATTATTAGCATCTGCGATCGCGCCCTGTGGATTGAGGATCATGTCGTGCGGATGATTGGTGATCCAATGGAGATTGCTGAGCAATACTGTAAGTCGATGGGAGTTGAGTTTGATCCAGCAGACTACGCAGATAAGCGAAAACCAGTCGAATTTACCTCGCCATTAACCTGAGGCAGATAGCGCTAGTTATCGTGAAGCGGTTTAATGGATGTTGCTAGAAAACAATTTCAAACTCCCAAAATCTATTTTTAGTTAAGTTTACTGTTTGGTGTGTGGATTTGAGCCATTCGTGAGTTATGAGAAATTTCCCAACCCAATATCCGTTGCAATCTCAAGATGCGGTCTACTTTCCACACATTCCAAAAACCGCAGGGATGACCTTCCGTACACTTTTGGAAGACCAATTTCGTTGTGATGATATTTGTCCGGCGACGCTCAACGCTCAGTTTGCCAAACTCTCTGCCGAGCAAATTAATCAGTATCGCTTATTTCGAGGGCACCTGTCCTACATTGATATTCCTCGATTAGTTACCGCAAAGCGGCTGTTAAATGTGACGGTATTACGAGAACCGATCGCCCGTGTGATTTCCCACTATGATTACATTCGCCGCACTCCGGGAGATCCACATCATCAGTCGGTGATGGGCATGACACTAGAAGAGTTCGCCCAAAAGTTATCTGTAGGGCGAATTGGCAAGAACGTGCAGGTGTATTATATTGCTAAATTGGCCAAATATGAACTGAATCGGCTGTCGCCACAGGAGATTTTGGACTTGGCCAAACAGAGCCTTGATCAATTCGCCTTTGTGGGATTGCTGGAACAATTCCAGGATTCTTTATTCTTGCTGTCTTATATCTTTGGTTGGAAGCCCATTCTCAACAGTCGCAAAGAAAACGTGTCGGGTTCCTCTAAAGCAAAACTCTGGGAAACCCTGCCCGCAAGTACTTTGGCGGCAATTCAAGAAAACACCCTGCTCGATCAAGAACTCTACACCTACGCTCAAGAGATTTTTGCCACCCGCTTTGATGACATGGTGCAATCCCTGGTGCAGCAATACGCTAATCAATTGTCGCCAGAGCATCAAGCCAGCCTGCAACAAGATCCATTACTCAAGTTGCCGCCCGAAGTGACCAACGAATTGCTCAATCACCACACTGAGCAACGCTTCATTGAGCAAAATCAACCTCAGCACCCTGCGGTGCAATATGATTTTTGTGAACCAATCCGAGGTACGGGATGGCAACGGCGTGAATGTCCTGAAAATGCTGAAGATGCTGCCTATCGCTGGATTGGGCCAGAACCGATCGCCACTCTCGATCTACCGCTTACGGCTAAACCAGACACCGCCTACTTTCTTGAGCTGCGGGTCATATCAACCTGGGTGGTGCCATCGGATGTGCTGAATAGCCTGACTTTAACTATCAATGGTCAACCGATCGCTCTGGAAACCCTATATCGAGATACAGGGGTGAAGCTGATGCGAGGACGCATTCCCTATGCCGCGATCGCCACCGGGTCGCCCTTTGTTTCGCTGAAATTGCAGATTAATCGGGTAGTCAACTTTCAGTTCTCCAATCTGTTCAATCCAGATCCGCGATTGATTGGTTTGGCATTCAACTACATCCACCTGTTTCCAGTGGCATGGGAAGCTGAAAAAAGTGCTTCTTTGTTGCTATTTAAAGATGACCTCTGGCAGCAAGTCTCAGACTTTGTCCAGTCCAATTTAAAGCCAGATGAAGTCGTAGCGGCTCCGCTGGCCTTCAGTGCTAAGCTACCTGTCACCGTAGTGGATTACAATCAAATCTTGCAGCCGCAGACTCACTGCGATTGGGTGATTCTACACAAAGGCATGACAGAGAGAGCGATCGCCCTTGTTGCTAAACTGTTCTCTCAGCGGTTTGAACCTGTCTACTCTAATGAAGTTTTTATCGTGTTTGCCAGGGATAAATCGTTGCCCAGTTTAGGCTATGCGTCTTCACATGTGCGATCGCTCTACTTGGGACGAATCAAAGGTCATGTTCAGTTTTTCCTGGAAAAGCGTCTCGTTCCCTGGTATATGGAGCGATTTGGACCCAAGCAAGTTCCAGTAAAAATTCAAAAACCACCAACTGAGACAGAAACAGATTGAGGACATCATCGGTTGCACATCCCAAGGATGAGTGGGATGCACCCATCAGCAGATCCTCAGGTTCATCGTCTACACTCAAGAAGTAGACAATTCATTCTATGCCCAACGTGACCTCCGTTTTTGCTGCTGAGCGCTTACTCTTTACTCCGGCTACCCCTACTCCAGAGGCAGTTCCCGTCGTCTTTGCCTTTCCCAATGAATACAGCGTTGGTATCACCAGTCTGGGCTATCAAGTTATTTGGGCCATGTTGTCCAATCGTAGCGGGCTACAAGTCAGCAGATTGTTCACAGATGTGCATGAATCATTGCCAACTCGTCCTGAGTTATTAGGGTTTTCGGTGTCATGGGAACTGGATTACGTTAATATTCTCGGTCTATTGGAAAAATTACAAATCCCCATTCGAGCCAGCGATCGCACTTCTAATCATCCGCTTGTATTTGGCGGCGGTCCTGTTCTCACGGCAAACCCTGAACCTTTTGCTGATTTCTTTGATGTCGTGCTGCTAGGAGACGGAGAAGTATTACTCGATGCATTTGTCGATGCCTATCAAGCAGTTCGTCATGCCCATCGCTCTGCACAACTGCGTTACTTAGCTCAGGTTCCAGGGGTGTACGTACCTAGCTTATATGCCGTCACCTATGCTGATGTAACTGGAGAGATTGAGGCGATCGCACCGCTGGATGCTGAGATTCCGGCTCAGATCCAAAAACAAACCTATCGCGGCAATGTCCTGTCGGCATCAACGGTTGTGACCGAAAAAGCTGCCTGGGAGAACATCTATCTGGTGGAGGTAGTGCGGAGTTGTCCAGAAATGTGTCGGTTTTGTCTGGCCAGTTATCTGACCTTACCGTTTCGTGCGGCCAGTGTTGAAACTTCTTTGATTCCGGCAATCCAACAGGGATTACAAGTCACCAACCGTTTGGGATTGTTGGGAGCCTCGGTAACGCAACATCCAGAATTTGAAACACTGTTAGATTACTTAAACCAACCGCAATATCAAGATGTGCGCTTGAGCATTGCTTCTGTTCGCACTAACACTGTCACCCAGAAACTAGCAGAAACATTAGTCAAGCATGATACCCGCTCCATTACCATCGCTGTGGAAACTGGCAGCGATCGCCTCCGACAGATCATCAACAAAAAATTAACCAATGACGAGATTATCCAAGCCGCAGTCAATGCTAAATCTGGGGGACTCAGTGGCTTGAAACTCTACGGTATGGTGGGTGTGCCTGGAGAGGTGGCAGAGGATCTAGAGGACACGATCGCCATGTGGCAAGCCATCAAGAAAGCGGCTCCAGGATTGCGCTTCACCTATGGTTGCAGTACTTTTGTGCCAAAAGCTCATACCCCTTTCCAGTGGTTTGGGGTGAATCCCGCAGCAGAAAAGCGGCTGAAGGTTTTGCAGAAGCGATTGGGCGCGTTGGGGGTTGAGTTCCGTCCAGAAAGCTACAACTGGTCGGTGATCCAGGCTTTGATTTCGCGGGGCGATCGCCGTTTATCCCAGTTGCTAGAACGAGTGCGCCACTACGGTGACACATTAGGCAGCTACCGTCGTGCTTTTAAGGAACTGCGTGGACAATTGCCAGAGTTGGAGTTTTATGTTTATACCAATTGGACGACTAACCAAAGTTTGCCGTGGCAACATTTGTTAGGGCCGTTACCGCAAACGACGCTCGTTAAGCATTTGGAGAATGCGATGGAGCATTTTCCTGATAGCAACATGAAAATTGTATAAATGTACTGCGCTCTATGGCATAAACACAAGTTGGATGTCCTCTCCAAAAAGTTTGCTTGACCAATCTCATGCCGTTTTTCTCAACAACGCGGCGTGAAGCCGTGTTAGTTAGATGGATCAACGCAACGATCCGATCGCGCTCCAAGCGCTGAAACCCATAAGCACAACAAGCTCGAACAGCTTCGGTAGCCAAACCTTGTCTCCACCAATGGCGGTCAACTTGATAACCCAATTCAAGTTCCTCTACACCTTCTAACCGTTGCACAACCAATCCACAGTCACCAATCAATTGACCGTTTTCCTTCAACACCAGTGCCCACAACCCAAAACCGAATTGAGCATAGCGTTGTAGATTCCGCTCGATCCACGCCTGCGTCATTTGCCGATTGAATGGACTGACATTGACTTCCATTCCTGCGGGGTCAGCAAAAATTTGCAGGAACCGATCAGTGTCCTCAAACGTGATCTCGCGCAGAATCAAGCGATTTGTTTCTATTAGCACTGAGCGATCGCCATGCCCTTCTTCTAGATTACAAAGTTACTGGGGAGCATTTGTCCAAATAAATACAACTGTACCAGTACCATCTTGGGTCGGCACAATACTGAGGTAGCCCGTGACATCATCACGGGTCAATTGCAGGAGTTGTCCTCCCCCATACTCGGCTTGAGGAGTGACCTGATAGCCCCCGATGTCTAATTTTTGAGATAGGGAAGCTAAGTAGGTAGCAGCATCTTGTCCGCGCACCACAACGGCTCGACGAATTCCGTCACGCAACTGCGGTTCTATATAGAAGCCCTGGTCTTCAGAACCAGCACTCTCAAAGAAAGCGCTTGGTTCATTCAATAGCAAATCAGGTTCACTTACCCGTTGGAAGGTATCGTTATCTACTTGTTCTACAGGTAAATCAGTAAAGAACAGCCCAACTAGAGGATCTTCTATCTGAACTGCTCCTAAATCAGCCGGTAGTTGTTGAGGGCTAATCAGAATGTTTGTGCCAACACCTTCGGGATTTGAGATCAGGGTGAGGTATTGTGTTGTCCCCTGACGGGTAATTTGATACGCGACGCGACTTGGGTTGGTTTCTACAGGCGATGCTGTATATCCCTTCTCGGTTAACTGTTGCTGAAACCAACTATCCACTTCGGCCATCGCATCCTGGGTTTGCTGACTGAACTGCTCAAAACCAGCAGAAAGACCCAAGGCTCCCGGAGTCGCACCCGGATATTGGGGAAAATCCAACAAGAATTGGTCAGCAGTTGGTGGCGCGGGAGGAGCGGCAGGTGCCGCAGGTGCCGCAGGTGTAGGTGCAGGTGCCGCAGGTGCAGGTGTCGCGGCCTGAGGGCGGGGAGT
>Ga0224723_1000303_pt1 | contig 34786 bp, 27 predicted proteins | sample Balambano_FR2_Me_FD_161647 | JGI IMG/M metagenome (GOLD analysis project Ga0224723, IMG submission 161647) | Freshwater sediment microbial communities from Lake Towuti, South Sulawesi, Indonesia - Balambano_FR2_MetaG | ecosystem: Environmental > Aquatic > Freshwater > Lake > Sediment | place... | reverse complement strand
CAATTGTACACTATTAGGAAGAAAATTTTCAAATTTATATCTTTTGGCGTAATCATTTAGTAACGCCTAGTAAGTCTAAAATATTTTTTTAGCTTACACGCTCGTAGCAGTGACACAAAGCAAGTACGATGGTAGTAAGACACATATAGGTGTACTAAACAAATAATTAATCTAGATTTTACAATTTGCTGAACCTGAGTAAAGACAAGATGGTAGCTCAAACATCTAATATGGCAAACAGAATTTTATATGTTCGCCTTCCTTGTAACCCCATCTTTCCCATTGGGGTTGTCTACTTAAGCGATCATGTCCACAAGTTATTCCCCACCTTAGAGCAACGCATTTTTGATTTGGGATGTGTACCACCATTGGACTATGCTCAAGCGTTAGATGAATGTATTGATAAATTTCAGCCGACATTATTAGTCTTTTCTTGGCGGGATATCCAAATTTATGCTCCCGTGGGGGGACGAGGTGGAAACCCACTACAAAACTCTTTTGAAATCTTTTATGCCAAAAATCCTTTAGTAAAATTACGTGGAGCATTGGGTGGTTTAAAGGTTGTTACCACTTACTACGGAGAACTTTGGCGTAACATTGGGCTAATTAAACGAGGATTAAAACGCGCTCAGAAGTATCATCCAGACACTCGGGTAGTAGTTGGTGGTGGTGCAGTAAGTGTATTTTACGAACAGGTTGGTAAGAGTTTGCCCAAAGGAGTGATTATTTCTGTGGGTGAAGGCGAAACTTTACTAACAAAACTTTTAAGTGGTCAAGAATTTCGTGACGAACGCTGTTATGTAGTTGGTGAAACTCAACCACGCGATCGCCTGATTCATGAGCAACCCACTCCCTTAGAAAAAACTGCTTGTAATTACGACTATATCGAAAGCATTTGGCCAGAGTTTAATTATTACTTTCAAGAACAAGATTTTTACATTGGTGTGCAAACCAAGCGTGGTTGTCCCCACAACTGCTGCTACTGTGTTTACACAGTTGTTGAAGGTAAACAAGTACGCATTAATCCTGCTGATGAAGTTGTAGCAGAAATGCGCCAACTATATAATAGAGGCATCCGCAAGTTTTGGTTTACTGACGCTCAATTTATTCCAGCACGAAAATTTATTGATGATGCAGTAGAGCTATTGCAGAAAATCATTGATTCTCGAATGACAGATATCAACTGGGCTGCATACATTCGTGCCGACAACCTGACACCTCAATTATGTGATTTGATGGTGAAAACTGGCATGAACTACTTTGAAATTGGCATTACCAGTGGTTCCCAAGAACTAGTGCGAAAAATGCGGATGGGTTACAACTTGCGGACTGTTTTACAAAATTGCCGTGACTTAAAAGCCGCTGGTTTCAACGATTTAGTGTCAGTTAATTATTCTTTTAACGTCATAGATGAACGTCCTGAAACTATTCGTCAAACTATTGCTTATCATCGAGAATTAGAACGTATTTTTGGTGTAGATAAAGTTGAACCGGCTATCTTCTTTATCGGATTGCAACCCCACACTCATTTAGAAGAATACGCCTTTAAAAATGACATCATTAAACCAGGATACAATCCCATGAGTCATATGCCCTGGATGGCCAGAAAATTGTTGTGGAATCCAGAACCACTCGGTTCTCTGTTTGGTGAAGTTTGTTTGCAAGCATGGCGCCAAAATCCCAATGATTTTGGACGTGAAGTCATGAAAATATTAGAACAACGCTTCGGTTGTGCTGATTTAGAAGTAGCATTAACCGCACCAATTGAAAAGAAGCAATTGGTAGGAGTTTAGAAGAGTGCGGTGTGCGGGTCTGTAGGGGCAGGTTTAGCGCGTATATAGTGGTTAAACGAGAAATATTAATGCAAAACCTGCCCCCCAAGACTTCTAATAATTCTAGAAAAATGACCCCTACTTTTAACCAAGCAACTTATTTCGCTGCGTTAGCTAAAGAAATATTTTTATTGATTTTCATAAATTTCTTTTCTGCTTCCCCTGCTCCCCCTCTCCCCTGTTCCCTATTCCCTGTTCCCCGTTCCCTTCTTCTTGATAAAAAAATTAAAATGTACATCCTCTACTCATATCGTTTTTATGCAAAAATCTAAGTAGAATCAATAGCTTAGTGGTGTTAATTCCATGCTAATACAAGGTACAGTTTTGCGTAATCGCTACCAAATCATTGAACACTTGGGTAGTGGAGGATTCGCTGATACGTATCTAGCAAAAGACAGAGATTTGCCAGGACACCCGAAATGTGTAGTCAAGAACCTCAAGCCAACTAGCCCCGATCCAGCAGTTTTACCCATCGCTAGACGTTTATTTGAGACAGAAGCACAAGTTCTTTATTTATTAGGTCAGCATGACCGAATACCAAAGCTTTTCGCTCACTTTGAAGAAAATAGTGAATTCTATCTTGTCCAAGAATTTGTGGATGGACACGATCTAAGTAAAGAATTGGTTCCCGGTAAGCGTTTTAGCGAAGCTGAAGTTATTGAATTATTGCAAGAAATCCTGGAAATATTAAGTTTTGTTCACCAAAGAAATATTATCCACCGCGACATTAAACCTCATAACTTAATGCGGCGTCAAACAGATAAAAAAATTGTCTTGATTGATTTTGGCGCAGTTAAGGAAATTGGCAGTTTAGCTGTTAATACTTTAGGTCAAGTTAGGTCTACCATTGCTATTGGTACTCCTGGCTATATGCCCTATGAACAAGCCAACCGAGAACCGAGATTTTGCAGTGATATCTATGCGATAGGTATGGTTGCTATTCAAGCTCTCACCGGCTTACTACCACAACAATTACTCCAAGACCCGACAACAGGCGAATTAGTTTGGCGCAGTTACGTTCAAGTTAACGATAAGCTAACACAAATCTTAGATAAAATGGTGCGTCATCATTTTAGCCAGCGTTATCAATCGGCTGATGAGGTTTTGCAAGCAATTAAATCTTTATCACCACAAAGTAAAAGTACCTTACCACCTCTGGGTAATACGCCACCAGCAGGGAGTTTTCCTCAACCTTTACTATTGGGTGGTTTAATTGGTCTAGGAGTTGCTGGATTCAGTGTTATTGCTTTAGTAAGTGTTTTCGGTTTATTTGGTGCTTTAAATCCAACACGACGAAGTACAGTAAATTTACCGTTTTCACCATCACCACAGTCAACAATATCAACTCCAGTATCCTCACCTAGTTTGAATTTTGCGATCGTTCCTCGTTTTGATGGTGTCGATGGATTTTCGGAAGGATTAGCAGCAGTTAGAGTCGATGGGAAGTGGGGTTACATAGATAAAACTGGTAACTTTGTCATTCAACCTCAATTTGATGATGCTAATGCATTTAATGATGGACTAGCGATCGCTTGGATTTCCGGACAAAATTGGGGTTTCATAGATAAAACAGGAAGTTTTGCCATTAGTCCCCAATATAGCAAGGACAGTATTAGTAACTTTTCTGAAAATTTAGCAGTTGCCTGTTTAGCCAATACTTGTGGTTATATTGATAAGACAGGAAAATTTGTGATTGAAAGAAAGTTCATTAGCGCAGGAGATTTCTCCGAAGATTTAGCCAGAGTAAAAATTAGTGACAAATGGGGCTATATAGATAAAACTGGTAAGATAGTCATTGAACCCCAATTTGATAATGCTGCCAAATTTGCCGAAGGTCTTGCTCCTGTAAATATTAATGGTAAATGGGGTGACATCGATAAAAGCGCTAAAATTGTGATTGAACCCCAATTTGACGAACATTATATTTTTTCTGAAGGATTGGCTGCAATAAAAAGTAATGGTAAATGGGGTTTTATTGATAAAACAGGTAAAGTAGTTATCCAACCTCAATACGAGCAAGCTTACAACTTTTTTGAAGGGCTAGCTTCAGTTAAAATTAATGGTCAGTGGGGGGTAATTGATACTAGCGGTAATTTTATTATTAAACCAGAGTTGAAAGCTATCGGTTCATTTTCCGAAGGTATGAGTTGGATCGAGAGCGGCACAAAGTATGGCTATATCACAAACCCTTTAAACAGATAAATCAATTTTTTGTGCTTGTTTCCTGATCCATAAAGCAGTTCCTCCTAAAAAAATTAATGACAATAAGCCTTGAAGTGGATTATTGTCAACACCTGTAATCCACTGAGGCACTTTATTTGTGTATTTAACCATATTACCCACATTAATAATGTAAAATCCCCAGATTATTCCGGCATGATAGCCAATTGGTAACCCAAGACGTTCTCGACACCACTGCTTTCCCCACACCTGCAACAATCCCAGTACCAATAAAGCTGGAAATTGAATTAATCTAAAATGTAAAGTAGCAAACAACAACGCATCTATCCACATCGCTGTGCGTCGGTGATAGTCTCGTTGTAATTCCACAAGTAACCATCCCCGGAATAACAATTCCTCTGCGAATCCATAAAATAAACTGACGATTAAGCCCTCTAAAATTAATCTAGATAAGAGCATTGCCGGTTTCTGCCACACTAACCAACCAATAACTCCCTGTAATACATATAGACCAATTAAACCTAAAATCCCCATTGCTAGACCACGTAGCAACTCTACACCGTTTTTTCTACTGATTTCTAAGCCATATTCTTTAAGAATTTGTGGTTGCTTGTAGACTTGTTTACCCCACAGCTGAAGTAAAATAATAAACTCTACATACAATAGTACCATTGTCAAGATGGTGACTAAATTAGCATCCTTTATGAACAAATAAATTGGTAAAGCTAGGGGTAACCAAATTAATAATAAAGTTAAGACAAAACAGCCCAAGCGAATGGGGGCAGAACGCTGGGCTACTTGGGCAAAATTTATTCTCATGCGGATAATGCTAATGACTAATGGTCAATAGTTAATAATTATTTTTTAACATTAACAATCTCTAAAAGCTTTTATAGCACTTAAAATTATTCGTCAGGCTCAATCGTACTGCTCAAACCATGACTTTTCAAGGTTTCGCAATAAAATTCAGCGTGTTCCTGAGCGCAAGTAATTACTAAAGCTATCCCATTAGTATGAGCTTCCATCATGATGCTTACAGCCTGAGGTTGGGTAAGGCTGGGAACGGTTGACATTAGAACCTGTACCACATGCTCCATAGAGTTGTAGTCATCGTTATGGAGCAAAACACGATACCGAGGTGCGAGCTTACGGATTGTTGAACTCTTCTCAATGGTTTCGACTGACACGACTTTTTGCTCTTGTGGTTATTTACTACAACAAAAAGTGTTTAACCTTGAGTGTATTAGCATTGACAACATAGCGATACTCCACAGGAGTCGCCATGCCAAGGCTTACAAGGCTTAACACTTATTTACCTAATTTTATAACATATAAACGCAAATACTTCAGCAAGGAAAACTTTTCTTGCTCTCGGCTAAGTGTTCCACTATACGAACACTAGACTCAAAACTTAATTTTTCAACCACTGTCTATATTCTAAAGTAGCACATTAAGAGGGAACAGGGAATAGCGAAATCCCTATAATTAAAATTAGAAAATTTGTACTAAGATTTATTTTTCCTTGCGAAGCACGACGCACTTTCGCTTGGCTAACAAAAAATATTTTTATCGATTTTCATGAATTTCTTTTCTGTTCCCTCTTGCCTTATTCTTTAATTCCCTACTCCCTAGATAAAGAATTATCGGTTTATAAGAGTGAAATTATATAATCAACTTGATGTATGAAAAATACTTAAAATTTAATAATTGATAACTAAATATTTACAGGCTAGGAACTAGTTGAATCCTACCAGCATCCATCTCTGCCATTAATAGCTCTAATGCTTCGTAGTCAACATCGGAAATATAACCCATAGATGTAAGCTCTGAGTTAATTTCGTCTTCAATTTCCGGTGTCAATTTCTTAATGTTAAGCGCTCTTTCTACCAATTGACGAATAACGTACTTAGTTCTCATAAGAAATAAACCAACGTATTTGATCACAATTATCTCAGGGAGTATGCGGTATAAAACGTGATCTGTGTAATTGGTTTACTGTGATTTAGATCACACATATTTTCAGCACTTACTTTGAGATTAGTTGATTGCACTAGCTAAATTTCTGCTTGAAAATGAAGTGTTTTAGTCCTGCGTACTCAAGAAGCAATTAACTTAAAATTACGACCTGAAAGAGCTTCTGGCTCTAAAAAATTTCATTTTAGGCTTCATAATAGCTACCTGTGTTGATTGTTTTTTACCTTCCTCAGAAAAAAAGTATATTTAGATACAGTTTCTCCTATAGTTATGACAATCTTTAAACAGACACACGAAAGTAATAAAGATTCAGCAAAGAGACATAATACGAATGGTCGATGATATTAAAAAAGGATTATGGTCAAATACATCTAACTTAAATTTTCATTAAGTTCAAATTAGGATCTAACTATGCAAGCGGTACTTAGTTTTCCCAAGATAGCAGTTTTCCGTCCTCAAGGTTCTTTGAATGCTGTTAATGCTCTTGAATTTGAAAGAGACTTAACAACAGCATTGTCACAGAATGAAAACAAAGTTTTATTAGTAGATTTAGAAGAAGTAGAGTCTTTAGACAGTGCTGGCTTAATGGCATTGGTATCTGCTTTAAAGCTAGCTCACAGTCTAGGAAAGCGTCTTAGTCTTTGTTCACTCTCTCCCTCTTTAAGAATTATTTTTGAGCTTACCCAGCTAGACGCAGTATTTGAAATATTTACAGGAAAATGCGTACCCGAACTAGAGGATACTATCGAAAGGTAAAAGGTAAGAGAGGAATGCTTTCTTGTGTCTACTTGCAGCCAACACAAAGAAAATTAGCTTTTTCTATATTTCAAGATTAGAGTCTTTAATGCTAACAGTTGTAAATTTACCTGACGGCATTTCACTCATAAGCTCTAATCAGTGTTAAGGTTGGAGGTGAGTAGCAGTAGTTAAGATAGCATAGTGGCTGTTGCAGTTGAAAAATTAATCACATCGGATATTCTAAAACCGTCTCGTTACCTAGGTAATGAGTTACTAGCAGTACATAAGCCTTGGGATGCAGCTCAGATCCGCTGGGTACTAACTTATCCAGAAATATATGAAGTGGGTGCATCCAATTTGGGACACGTCATTTTGTATAACATTCTAAATGCTCAACCAAGGCAGTTATGCGATCGCGCTTATTTACCAGCTCCAGATTTGGCGGCAAAACTGAGGGCCACAAATACGCCTTTGTTTGCCGTTGAATCTAAGCGATCACTGGTAGAATTTGATATTTTGGGTTTTAGCCTCAGCTACGAGCTAGGGGCAACAAATATATTGGAAATGCTTGATTTAGCTGGCATTCCCTTAACATGGCAAGAACGTTCCTCATCAGATCCAATAGTTTTTGCTGGGGGACAAACAGCCACATCTAACCCTGAACCTTACACTGATTTCTTTGACTTTATCGCCCTCGGAGACGGGGAAGAATTATTACCAGAGATTGGCTTAGTTTTAGAGGAAGGCAAAAAAGCAGGATTAACCCGTGAAGAGGTGTTGTTGGATTTAGCACAAGTTCCTGGTATATATGTACCTAGATTTTATGACTATCTAAGCAACAGTTCACCTCAACCCAATCGTCCAGATGTACCTAAGCGGATTTTACGTCGAGTTGCCACTCCCATACCCGCTTACTCTATTGGTTTGGTTCCCTATATCGAGACTGTGCATGACCGTCTCACCATTGAAATTAGACGAGGATGTACCAGAGGATGTCGTTTTTGTCAACCAGGAATGTTGACTCGTCCAGCAAGAGATGTAGAACCAGATAAGGTAGTAGAAGCAATTACCAAAGGGATGCGGGAAACTGGTTACAATGAGTTTTCTTTATTGTCTTTAAGTTGTTCTGATTATTTATCTTTGCCAGCAGTAGGGGTGGAAATCAAAAACCGTTTAAAGAACGATAATATTTCTTTATCATTGCCCAGTCAGCGAGTAGATAGATTTGATGAAAATATTGCCAACATTTTAGGTGGTACACGGCAAAGCGGACTTACATTTGCTCCTGAAGCTGGTACTCAGCGGTTGCGAGACATTGTGAACAAAGGATTAACTAATGAAGAATTATTGCGGGGTGTAAAAACTGCTTGGGAACAAGGCTGGGATAAAATAAAGCTTTATTTTATGATTGGCTTGCCCGGTGAGACTGATGATGATGTTATTGGTATTGCGGAAACAGTGCGTTTCCTGAAGCGAGAATGTTGGTCAAAAGGTAGAAAAGCATTAAGTTTTAACTTGACAATTTCTAACTTTACACCCAAACCTCACACTCCATTTCAGTGGCATTCTGTCTCGACAACTGAGTTTAAACGTAAACAGCAACTACTGCGCCAAGAATTTTATCGGATGAAAAATGTGAAAGTGAATTTCACTGATGTCCGAATTTCCGCAATGGAAGACTTTGTTGGTAGAGGCGATCGCTCTCTCGGTCGGGTATTACGTCGCGCTTGGGAATTAGGCGCAGGTATGGATTCTTGGTATGAAAATGTAGATCAAGCATTTACTGCTTGGGCACAAGCTATAAATGAAGCTGGTTTAAGTTGGAAATACCGTCAGGTGGAAGAGGGAGAGGGGGGTGATGGAGGTGATGGAGGTGATGGGGGAAGAGAGGGTAGAACTCCAGCCCAGACTCCGCATCTCCTTGACAAACCGTTACCTTGGGATCATATTGATACTGGTATCGAGAAAAAATGGCTTTATGAAGATTTACAACGGGCAATAGAAGCCGCTGTTGTCCCAGATTGCTCTTTTGAAAGCTGTTCTCACTGTGGAGTATGTGGCACAGATTTTGGTCATAATATTGTCATCGCACCACCAGAGATACCAGAATTTACCGGAGAATTTGTACCAGATACAACAAAAGTACAAAGATTACGGGTATGGTTTGGCAAACAAGGCGATATGGCTTTGGTAAGTCATCTAGATTTGGTACGTTTGTTTGATAGAATTGTACGACGGGCTGGACTACCAATAGCTTATACTAATGGGTTTCATCCCATGCCCCGAATAGCGATCGCTTATGCTTTGTCTTTAGGTGCTACCAGCAGCGGTGAAATTGTTGACTTTGAATTAACTCAAGTGTTAAGTGTAGAAAATTTTTGCCAAAAATTGATGGAGGTACTGCCGAAGGATATACCTATATTTAAGGTGGCAGAAGTAGATTTAAAAGCTCCAGCAGCTAATAAATTAGTTGTAGCTGCGGAGTATTTGCTCACATTAACTGTAGTTGATCACACCTCACCATACACATGGGTTGAGTGGATAAATTCAGTGAAAGCTAAAGCTGAAATTTGGCAGCAACACACAACTAAGTCAGGAGTAAACAAGTTAGTAAACCTGTGCGATCGCTTGTTAGAGTTAGACTTAGTAAAAATTGTTACTAATGACAATTCTACAGTAGTGCTGCGCTATGTAGGTAGTTGCCGCAATGACGGTAATATCTTGCGTCCAGAACAAATTCTGTTTATGCTAGAACAAGTGGTAGGTGTAGAATTTCAATTACTACACGTCCATCGCAATCAGCTATTGTTGGGGATTTGATCTGATGGGGCAACTTACTAGTGGTTGTCCTCTAAGCGAACATAAATTGAAATTGATTTTTGCCAAGCTTGCGTTAGAATGAGATGAAGAGAAATTTTCTGACGCTGGATTGAGTAAGCTAATTCACTACCCTGATAATCAGGGAACGAAAGCAAAGGTAAGAGAAGTGCGGACTTGGGATTTTATCCCAGACAAAAGTAAGGCAATTGATGTGTACTCTCTTGATAGCTCGTGTTTTGTGAATTAGTAACCAAGACAAGGCAGAAGAAAGCAATCTTCTCTATACTTTTTAAATGTGCTGCTAAATGCCCAATCCACACTTTAGTAGTGCTGTAGATGCAACGGACACCTTGCATAATTATTGGATTCTCCATAAGCAGGTGTTCTACTTACAGGCAACTTACTTTCAGGTATGTTGAGAAACCGTCTTCATCCGGAAATGTCCGAACTGCGGATTGGTATTGCTCTTAGGCTGATAAAGTGTTGAGAATTGAGTATAAAGACTTCAAGCTTTTCTTTGATGACTAACAGTTATGCAATCAAGAAATAAATTCTTACTCAAAATCAGGACTTAGTACAAGTGTATAGTTGTACTGATTGCCTTTTGAGAGGGTGTTGTGTAAATTAGCTACGAACGCATAATGCAGCCGTTCGGTAAAGCTTGTAAGCGTAATTGCAGGATAGTCCTCTTTACTGCTTGCATTGATTATTAGCTGCATAAAACATAATCTTTATTAACAACAGCACCTTCGTTTTTCTTGTGAGGGAAAGAAGGATTAGAAACCTCCAAGTATTGGATGCTGTTAAATTTTTGAGGAAATTGAATGCCAAAGCAAATTATTATCGCTGAGCAGCATCAAATAGCTGCTGTATTTTCGGAAGATCAAATACAAGAACTTGTTGTTGCTACAGGTCATCATCAAATTGGTGATATTTATTTAGGAGTAGTAGAAAACGTCTTACCTGGAATAGATGCTGCTTTTGTTAACATTGGTGATCCAGAACGAAATGGTTTTATTCATGTGACAGACTTAGGACCATTACGTCTAAGACGCGCAGCAGCAGCAATCACAGAGTTGTTGACTCCTCAGCAAAAAGTTCTAGTACAAGTGATGAAGGAGCCAACAGGTACAAAAGGACCGAGGCTAACTGGTAACATTACCTTGCCAGGACGTTACGTAGTATTAATGCCTTATGGTAGGGGGGTAAATTTATCTCGGCGGATTAAGAGTGAAAACGAGCGAAATCGTTTAAGAGCCTTAGCAATTTTGATTAAACCAGCAGGGATGGGTTTGCTGGTACGTACAGAAGCCGAAGGGAAGCCAGAAGAAGCAATTATTGAAGATTTAGAATCCCTACAAAAGCAGTGGGAAGCTATCCAGCAAGAGGCCCAGTCTACACGCGCTCCAGCTTTGCTCAACCGAGACGACGATTTTATCCAGCGTGTACTCCGGGATATGTACGGTGCAGATGTAAATCGGATTGTTGTGGATTCAAGTACTGGTTTGAAACGAGTCAAGCAGTATTTACAAAACTGGAGTGGGGGACAGACACCACAAGGATTATTAATTGACCATCACCGCGATCGCTCACCAATATTAGAGTACTTCCGCATCAACGCCGCGATTAGAGAAGCGCTGAAGCCAAGAGTAGATTTACCTTCTGGCGGCTACATTATTATTGAACCGACAGAAGCATTAACAGTGATAGATGTCAACTCCGGTTCATTCACGCGATCAGCAACGGCCCGAGAAACAGTATTATGGACAAACTGTGAAGCAGCGACTGAAATTGCTCGTCAGTTACGTTTGCGGAATATAGCTGGAGTAATAGTAGTTGATTTCATCGACATGGAATCGCGGCGTGATCAACTTCATGTTTTAGAACACTTTAATAAAGCTCTCAAAGCAGACAAAGCTCGTCCTCAAATTGCTCAACTTACCGAATTAGGTTTAGTTGAACTGACTCGCAAACGTCAAGGACAAAATGTTTACGAATTATTCGGTCAAACTTGTCCTACTTGTGGTGGTTTGGGACACGTTGTACATCTTCCAGGAGAAACAGAAAGCCGTGTAGCACCACCACCACCAACAGAAATGCCAGAACGTTTTGTTCCCATGCCTCAACGGGAACCTCGTTTACCAGCAGTTCGGCTTCCGGAACCACGAGAAACATACGAAGGATTTGGAGAAGGATTTGATGCTGAGCCGGACATGGCATCATTAAATCTAGTTAATCATCCTAGTTATAATGAGCTTGCTGATAATAAACGTCGTGTCCGTCGTCGTAACCGCATTGGCATAAATGGTGGGAACGGTGGTAAAGATGAACCAAGGCTGGCGATCAATCCATTAGCTTTGGTAAATGAAGCCGATGACATGGATCTTGATGCGGATATGCCACCAGAAATGCCTTCACCAAATATTGGTAGAAGTGGATGGAGTGAAAGAGGAGAACGCGAAATTGTCAAACACTCACCTTACAGTGAGCATCGCACTATTAGAACTCCTAAGGTGGAACCAGTTAAGCCTGTGGTAGAACCACCAGAAATTCGCACTGTAGAAATGACAACTGATGAGCAGGATGTTTACGCTTTAATGGGAGTTTCACCACTAATTAAGTTGAATCAGGAAACTAAAAATCCCAAGTCTGTGATTATAAATGTCACTGCACCTGGTGAAGTTGATGATGCTCCAGAGCAAACACTAGAACTAACTGCAACTCCCATAAGAAGTCGTAGAGAACCGGATGAACAACCTATTAGACTCCGAGTAAACCACAAGGAATATGAAGATGAAGACGACGATAACGAAAACTACGACAATGACGACAATGACGACAATGACGACAATGACGACAATGACGACAACGACAATAATGAAGACAACGATAAAAACTACAGCAACAGCAATGTGGAACCAGCACCAGTAGATGTACCCGTTGCCGTTGTAGATGAAGCCGAAGCTACTACCAATACAAGTCCTAATCGTCGTACTCGTAAACGTTCTTCTGCTAATAATACCTAAAATTTATGGCGAAAAGGTCGCAAGGTGTCGTTGCTAATGAGACGACACCTATTGGCGTTACTTGGTTAGAATTATCACCTACCTCTAGCATTCAAGGAATTGTTGCAGGGGTAGATGAAGTCGGAAGGGGTGCTATATTTGGCCCTGTGGTTGCAGCAGCTGTAGTACTACCAATTGATGCTTTGCCACAACTTGTAGCAATTGGCATCAAAGATAGTAAAAAACTTTCTAGTCAAAAAAGAACTCAGTTAGCCAAGATAATTTGTGCTACAGCAATTGACTGGAAAATTGGTTTTGCTTCCACAGGAGAAATTGACAAGATGAATATCTTACAAGCAACGTTGTTAGCTATGAAACGGGCTATACTCAAATTGAAAGTACAGCCCACTTTGTGCTTAATTGATGGAAATCAAATAGTAAAAGATTTGCCTTTACCACAACAAACTATCATTAAGGGAGATTCCCTTTCTCTTAGTATTGCCTCTGCTAGTATTGTTGCTAAAGTCTGGCGTGATGACTTAATATCACGTATGGCTATAAAATATCCTATGTACGATTTAGATCGCAATAAGGGGTATGGCAGCAAAAAGCACCTAATTGCTCTTGAGCAGTATGGGACTTCGCCTTTACATCGTAAATCTTTTAGTCCTTGTGTACCAGCAGTAATTCATAATTAATAAGTATGAAATTACTCTATATTAAATAGAGGTAATTCCCTGTTATCCTCAGCAATCTCTGGATTTTGGGTTTGCAATACTACCCAATTAAGATAATCTGCTAAAAGTTGATGTAATAATCGTTGCTTGATTGTTAACAATACGCTTTTAAGTAATCCATTACCTGTTGCTTCTAATATTGGTCTAGGAGTTAATGATAATGGTAGTGGTAAATCAACTTCTACTTCTAAATTTGCCTTTCCTTTTAACTGAGTTCCAGTACTTACTCGCTCAGGGAATAAATAACCTTCTAGATTTAAGGCGAAACGTTGGTTAATATATTCAACACCAACTATTTCGCTACCAACTGATCGTAACTGAATCGTGCCATTTGGTTCTGACCAAACTCTCATATCTACAGTTGGCTGGACGGACAGTGTCATAAAATTTAACGGTCGCATCTTCAGACGAAAAACTTCCTCAGATAACTGCCCAATTCTACTAGGGTCAACTAGAGCCTTGACTAAACGCTGTGGCTGACGCAAGTAATGCTGAATGGGAATAGGTTGCTCTGGTACAGGAATTTCCACCGATAGCGAAGCAGTAAACTTAGTAGCCATAAGCAGATAAAAAGAGTTATGTTCTAATTATAATATTTTCCGATATTTTATGTGTTATTTCGTAAAAACTCGATTAAGGAACATAAATTTTTGAAAAAAATTTAGTTATTTGTACTGATTTAATAAATACTTGTCCTGAGTATGTTTCTAAAATTAAAGATAGATAATGTATTGAAAAATACTGAGTGGATATCAAAGCAGAATTTGTAAAGTAGACTTATAATTTCGGGCTATAACCATGACTGTCGCGATCGCACATTTAGGCCCTTCTGGGAATCATACAGAGCAAGCTGCTCTTTTTTATCTAAATTGGCTGACGAAAAGAATAAAGCAAGAAGTTGTTTTATGTCCTTATCCCAGCATAGCTCAATCACTAAAAGCTGTAGCTATGGGTGAAGCACACTTAGCAGTAGTACCAGTAGAAAATTCTATTGAAGGAAGTGTGACAATGACTATGGACACATTATGGCAACTTGAGAGCTTACAAATTCAGTTGGCTTTAATTATGCCTATTGTTCATACTTTACTTACGAATGCCCCTAGTTTACAACATATTAAGACTATTTATTCTCATCCTCAGGCCTTAGCACAGTGTCAAATGTGGTTAGAGCAGTTTCTACCAGGTGTGGAGTTAATACCCACTAATTCAACTACTGCAACTCTACATCAACTAAGTGAAAATTTAACGGTAGCTGCTATTACATCAGCAAGAGCTGCACAACTTTACAATTTGCCTATCCTAGCCAATGGTATTAATGATAATCCTGAAAATTGTACCCGCTTTTGGGTAGTAAGTCGGGCTGAAACAACTACTACACAGCAAACATCACCTTATAGTCATACATCTCTAGCTTTTAGTGTACCTGCTAACGTACCTGGAGCGTTGGTAAAACCGCTACAAGTATTTGCCCATCTTGGAATTAACTTAAGCCGAATAGAATCACGTCCAACTAAGCGATCGCTTGGGGAGTATTTATTTTTCATCGATTTAGAAGCAGATGTCAGCGAAACTGAAATGCAATCTGCTCTTACAGAGTTATCTACTTACGCAGAAGTACTGAAAGTTTTTGGTAGTTACAATGTTGTGAATGTGGCTATATAGAAGACGACCCGATGGATCGTCTCTATAATGCACCGTTCTCACAACTTGGGATTAAAAGTGTCTTTGAGAACACTACGAGCTGCTAAGTGGTTACGAGTAGAAGTTAAAATTTCTGCTTCTCGTTCCAAACGAGCGGTAGTATCTTGCATTTCTAATAATGACTGTTGCTCTTGTGGTACACCTTGAAGATTACTTGCCACCCAGTAAGATAATTCAATGGGCAGGTCGGGTAAATCTTCGGGTAGTTCAATGTTTTGCTCAGTTAATTTAGCTGACAAACGTACTACATCTGTGAGTAGTTGTTCTACTTCCGAGGCTAAAGCTTGCACATCTTTAGCTGGTGCATGGTCTTCAATCCACTCTACCAAACCGACACGATAAGGTTTTTCGCGTATATATTCTAGTACACGAAACCTTTGCTGTCCCAGAGTTAACATTTTCATCCGATCATCTGCTAATCGTTGATGATGAATAATTTCTGCACAACAGCCAACATTAGCAATCATGCCTTTAGTTGGATCTACCATCAATACCCCAAACCTGCGATCGCTTTCCAAAATCGTGTTCATCATGATTCGGTAGCGATACTCAAAGATTTGCAGGGGTAATGGTCGAGTGGGAAATAGAACCACATCCGGTAACGGGAACAGAGGCAGCTCACAAACAGCAATTCTAGAAGTCATTGTTACCTTAGTATAAATTTAGTCTTTAAATATGTTTTTTTACTTTTCCCGTATATATCTATTCTACCATTTGATTTCACAGCTATTAAAAAAGCCCTAAGATATATTTCTTGAGGGCAAAGTAAATATTTATACACACGAAATATTACTTAAGGATATGGATATTGAATTATAAGGATTATGCTGAAAAAGAAAGTGACTGATTTGCCCAGGGATGAAAGCTAGTTGTTAGTGGGTAGTTGTTTTAAGAAAGGCAATAGGGAACAGGGAATATGCCGTAATAACTTACTGCTTTTTCTACTACTCACTACCTACTACCCACTACTTAATTACAACTTAACTTCAATATCTACACCAGATGGTAAATCCAACTTCATCAAAGCATCAATAGTTTTAGAAGATGGTTGGTAAATATCAATAATCCGACGATGAGTACGGGTTTCAAAGTGTTCTCGTGAATCTTTATCTACGTGAGGCGATCGCAATACGCAATATATCTTCCGTTTGGTTGGTAGAGGAATCGGCCCTATGGCAGTAGCGTTAGTACGATTTGCTGTATCAACAATTTTCTCACAAGATGTATCCAGCAAACGCCGATCAAAAGCTCGTAAACGAATTCTAATTTTCTGCTGTTGGAGAGTTGCCATTTTAAATTTTCCTGGTTCAAGTTATTTGTAGTTTTAGACCCAATTACTGATCTGATTTGGAGGTGAAGACAAAGGAGCAGAGGGAATGGTATCATCTCTGCTCCTTTTTTAATTCAGTACTAAAGTACTATTTCATGATTTTAGAAACCACACCAGCACCGATGGTACGACCACCTTCGCGGATCGCAAAGCGCATTCCCTGCTCAATAGCGATCGGGCTGATCAGAGTCACGGTCATTTTAATCCGGTCTCCAGGCATGACCATTTCTGCTGCACCACCATCATCGGAGGTGAAGGCATCAATTGTACCAGTTACATCAGTTGTACGTACGTAGAACTGAGGACGATAACCAGCGAAGAAAGGAGTTTTACGACCACCTTCTTTCTCGGTTAATACGTATACTTCACCTTCAAATTGAGTGTGAGGGGTGATTGAACCGGGCTTTGCTAATACCATACCCCGTTCAATATCAGCTTTTTGGATACCACGTAGTAGTACACCCGCATTGTCTCCAGCCATACCTTCATCGAGACTCTTCTTAAACATCTCGATTCCAGTTACGGTTGTGTTACGGGTATCTCTAATACCTACCAATTCAACGTTATCACCTACTTTTACCTTACCCCGCTCAATCCGACCGGTAGCAACAGTACCACGACCTGTAATGGAGAATACGTCTTCTACAGCCATTAGGAAGGGCTTATCCACATCACGTTCTGGAGTAGGAATATAAGCATCTACAGCGTCCATAAGTTCATAGATTTTATCTACCCACTTATCTTCACCCCGTTGGGTTTTGCCGTTGGCGGTCATTTTTTCCAAAGCTTGTAGGCCAGAGCCTTTGACGATAGGAATGTCATCACCAGGAAAATCGTAGCTAGAAAGAAGTTCGCGGACTTCCAGTTCCACCAACTCCATGAGTTCTTCATCATCTACCATGTCTTCTTTATTTAAGAAGACAACCAAGTTAGGAACACCAACTTGCTTAGCAAGTAGAATGTGTTCGCGGGTTTGGGGCATTGGACCATCAGCAGCAGAAACTACTAAGATACCACCGTCCATTTGTGCTGCACCAGTGATCATGTTTTTCACATAGTCAGCGTGTCCAGGACAATCCACGTGAGCATAGTGGCGATTACCAGTTTCATACTCAACGTGAGCGGTGTTGATAGTGATACCCCGTGCCTTTTCTTCAGGTGCGTTGTCAATTTGGTCATAACCTTTAGCTACAGCTTGACCCATTGCTGCTAAGGTCATGGTAATAGCTGCGGTTAGTGTGGTTTTACCGTGGTCAACGTGTCCAATTGTACCGATGTTAACGTGGGGTTTATTCCTTTCAAACTTTGCGCGTGCCATGAATGCTCGTTTCCTTTATCTAATTAAGCGTTCCCTTTGCTTTTAGCGATGATGGCCTCAGCCACGTTGCGAGGCACTTCTTCGTAATGGCTAAACTCCATTGAGAAGATGCCACGACCTTGGGTCTTTGACCTAATATCAGTGGCGTAGCCAAACATTTCTGCCAATGGTACTTTTGAAGTTACTTTGGCAATGCCTTGCTCAGATCCCATTCCTTCAATTTGCCCACGACGGGAATTAAGGTCGCCCATCACATCCCCAAGGAAGTTTTCTGGGACTTCAACCTCAACTTTCATCATAGGCTCTAAAAGAACGGGTGAAGCTTTCATCACAGCCTCTTTCATTGCCATTGAACCAGCAATTTTGAAAGCCATTTCTGAAGAGTCTACATCATGGTAAGACCCATCAATTAATGTTGCTTTCACATCAATTAATGGATATCCAGCTAGCACACCAGATTCAGTACTTTCTTTCATTCCTGCTTCTGCTGGACTAATGTATTCTTTGGGCACGACACCACCAACAATTTTAGAAACAAATTCAAAACCACTTCCTGGTTCACCTGGCTCTAAATCAATGACGACGTGCCCGTACTGACCTTTACCACCACTTTGCCGAATGAATTTACCCTCTACTCTGGTTACCGCACGACGAATTGTTTCACGGTAAGCTACCTGTGGCGCACCAACGTTAGCTTCTACCTTGAATTCTCGTAACATCCGGTCTACTAGAATTTCTAAGTGTAGCTCTCCCATCCCTGCAATCACGGTTTGATTGGTTTCAGGGTCTACGCTCACACGGAAAGTAGGGTCTTCTTCTGAAAGAGATTGCAGCGCTTTGGACAGCTTGTCCATGTCATTCTTGGTTTTGGGTTCAACCGCTACCGAGATTACAGGCTCAGGAACAAACAAGGATTCTAAAATTACTGGTGCGTTTTCATCAGTAATTGTGTCACCTGTTAAGGTATCTTTCAACCCTAGTGCGGCTCCTAAATCTCCTGCCCGCATTTCATCTACGTCAATTCGTTCATCTGCTTTCAAGATCACCAAACGAGAAATTCGTTCTTTCTTGTTTTTGGTGGCGTTGAGGACGTAGCTTCCTTTTTTGAGTACGCCAGAATAAACGCGAACAAAGGTTAACCGACCGTAAGGGTCGGCCATAATTTTGAAGGCAAGAGCTGATAAGGGTTGCTCATCATCAGCGCTACGTTCAACGGTATCACCATTCGGCAATGTACCTTGAATCGGAGGTACGTCAATTGGTGCTGGTAAATAATCTACTACCGCATCCAACATTAACTGTATACCTTTATTTTTAAAGGCTGAGCCACAAAGTACTGGTACAATGCTGCCTGAAATTGTACCTTTACGGAGGGCAGAAGTAACTTCATCTTCTGTCAGTTCTTCACCCTCGAAGTACTTGTTCATCAGTACATCGTCTGTTTCCGATACTGCTTCAATTAGTTTTGTCCGGTACTCTTGCACCTGCTCTGCCATTTCAGCCGGGATATCCATTTCTTGAATATCAGTACCTTTATCATTCGTATAAATAAAGGCACGCATCCTTACCAAGTCTACAATGCCTTGGAAGTCGTTCTCTGCGCCGATGGGTAATTGGATGGCGATCGCATTTGCCCGCAAGCGATCGCGCATTTGCTCGTGAACTCGATAGAAGTTCGCGCCTGTACGATCCATCTTGTTAATAAAGGCGATGCGAGGAACCTTATAACGGTCTGCTTGACGCCACACTGTTTCCGATTGGGGTTGTACACCACCTACAGAACAGAACACAGCAATTACACCATCTAATACGCGCATAGAACGTTCAACTTCAATAGTGAAGTCAACGTGACCCGGAGTATCGATAATGTTAATTTGATGATCTTTCCAACTGGTGCTAATCGCAGCAGCTGTTATAGTAATTCCCCGCTCCCGTTCCTGTTCCATCCAGTCGGTTACAGCGGTACCCTCATGCACTTCACCTATTTTGTGAATAATGCCAGAGTAAAACAATATTCTCTCTGTTGTAGTAGTCTTGCCCGCATCTATATGCGCCGCAATTCCTATATTGCGTACTCTTTCTAGCGGGTTAGTACGTGCCACGCCTGCCTCCTAATAGTTTTCACCTCATGATTACGTATATTACACTTTGTTAAGTTTCTATACTTTTACGGAAAACCGCCTTTTTGTAAATAAGCGATATACCGCTTTTAAACTGACGATATATCGGTTTTCTACTTAATAACGATAGTGTGCAAAGGCTTTGTTTGCTTCCGCCATTCTATGCGTTTCTTCACGCTTACGAATCGCGTTACCTGTTTCGTTGGCAGCATCCATTAATTCATTTGCTAATCTGCTGGCCATTGTCCGACCAGGACGCTGACGAGAATATTGCACTAACCAACGCAACGCTAGGGTAATACCCCGTTCTGCACGCACTTCCATTGGTACTTGGTAAGTTGCACCACCTACACGACGTGCTTTAACCTCTACTAAAGGTGTGGCATTGCGTATCGCTCTTTCAAATATTTCTAGAGGCTCAGTACCAGTTCTTTCCTCAATTGTTTTCATCGCATCATAAACAATTCTCGCGGCAAGAGATTTCTTACCGTGACGCATTACCCGGCGCATCATCATGCTAACAAGGCGACTGTTATACACTGAGTCAGCCGGAACTGGGCGTCTTTGAACAACACCACGACGAGACATACTTCAACCCTTAATTCCCATTCGCTAACGAGATGATATGTACACAGGACAACATTATTAACAGATGACTGCGCCAATGCTGACCTCTTTCTTGCTGCCTTCATCTAGACATACAAGGCGACCTTATTATATACCTTAATGGCAAAATTGAAACGCTGGTGTCGCCGACAGCATTTTTAATCCTTACACTTGCTAGTCTAGCTAGATGTAGATCGAAATTTTAGCTTTTAATATTAGCTACGCTAATTCCGCTAAGTTGATTTTTTTGTAAACTCATTAGTAACTACTATTATTAGTCCCTCTAACTTCAGCTAACTGACAAAAATACATTGCCAACAAAATGCTGTTTCAATTTTTGGACTCAGAGTACTTTGTTTACAACCATAATTACACAAAGAATAAAGGCGATTAATCGATGACTTTTGATTAATCACCATTAATCTACTTTTTCTTACCTGTCGTTGCTGGTGCTGCCCCTTCTTTGGGACGTTTAGTTCCGTATTTGGAGCGGCCTTGCTTGCGGTCTTTGACTCCGGCTGTATCTAATGTACCACGGATAATGTGGTATCTCACACCTGGTAAATCCTTAACCCGACCGCCACGAATCATCACAACAGAGTGTTCTTGTAAGTTGTGACCAATTCCTGGAATGTAAGCTGTAACTTCAAATCCTGAAGTTAGTCGTACCCGCGCTACCTTACGCAGAGCTGAGTTAGGTTTTTTCGGTGTAGTTGTGTATACCCTAGTACATACCCCCCGGCGTTGAGGGCATTGTTTTAGAGCAGGGGACTTGGTTTTCTGACGCGCAATTTCGCGTTCTGAGCGTATTAGTTGCTGGATGGTTGGCATGAGTTACAGCCTATGAAGCTGCTGATTGTCTAAGTTTCAACAAATCCCTATAATAGCCTTTCCTATTAATTTATGTCAAACTTTTAGATCGCAAAGGAATTACCACAGCCACAAGTTGCGATCGCGCTGGGATTATGAAAGCGGAAACCACCACCCATCAAGTCCTCTGAGTAATCTAATGTTAAACCGTAGATGTAATCTAAGTTATGTTCTTCTACGACTATCTGAATCCCTGAACAATCAAAAATGCGATCGCTGTCTCTAATCGCCTTATCAAAGGACATATCATAAAACCAGCCCGAACAACCTCCATTCTTAACTGCCAATCTTAAAAAAACATTTGTCTTCTGCTTCAAGCGTAATCGCTCAACTTCACCAACTGCTGCTTGGGTCAAATGAATCATAATAACTTAAAACTTAAAAGCCCCATCTTAATCTTACAGATGGGGCTTGGTTATGGAATAATTGGGTATCTCGTCAAGATTACAATTTATAAACTTTATTTATGCCTTGCTTGTACGAGCGTAGTCGTCTTGATAACGGACAATATCATCTTCACCCAAGTACTCACCATTTTGAACTTCAATTAGTACCAAAGGAATCATACCGGGGTTTTCCAAACGGTGAGCAGTACACTGAGGTACGTAAGTTGACTGATTATTACTCAGTAGTACTTCTTCGTCACCACAAACAACCTTAGCTGTACCTGAGACGACAATCCAATGTTCACTACGATGATGATGCATTTGTAGGCTAAGGCGATGTCCGGGCTTAACTTCAATACGCTTGATTTTATACCCACGTCCCTCTTCCAAAACTGTAAAAGAACCCCAAGGGCGTAACTCTGTAGCAGCAACGCCTCTAGGAGTAACAGCAGGGGGTATGGGTAGGGCGGAAATTTGTGTTGTTTCTTGGGATTGAGCCATATTTACCTCGATGGGAGACATAACAAACCGTCAGTCCTCTTAACAATTGATGAAAGATTATGGCGTAATTTTGCAACCGTAAAAATCAGCAATTTAATCAGCCTTACACAACATAGCAAAATCGTACTTTGCAGTGTAATTGACAACTGTAAGATGCAGTGTTTCTACACCAATTCTTCATTAATTAAAAAATTTGCTTATTCTCAGCTTTATGAAAGGGAACAGGGAGTAGGGATACTTAAATTCTTATTACCTCGACTACTTCCATCACCTCCATCACCTCCATCACCTCCATCACCCCCATCACCCCCTTTCCTCCTCCCTACCGACTTTCCAAAAAAATACCTATACCATTGTGTACACGAGCAGCTGTACTAGCGGGACGATTAATTAATTCTCCACCTAAATAAAGACTAGTTGAACTACCTCCATCTAAATTAAGTGCATTTACACACCCCATCTGTCGCATTAGTTGTGTATGTTCAGCTAAAGAAGGGCCAGCACCATTTGGACGATTGTGTACCGCAGCGATTATTAAAGTTCCGGTAGCTGTAGTACAAATGGCACTACGGACGGCTTTTTCTTGTGCAAAAGCGTCGCTGAATTTCTCGCTTTTAGCATCAAGAACAACTTGGCGATTTTGTAATAGTAATGGTCCAGCTCCGAGAATATTCGGATAACGGCTAAAATCAGAGGGAGTAGTAGTGCTAGTAATTTGTATTACTGAACCAATTGGCAACTGATTTATACTATCTGTGGCTTTACCACGTAAAGTCAGTAAATACCCATTTTCCGGTATGGGGATCGCTGCTTCATTGGCTTTACCTCCTGCAAATTGTTTAACAATTTGATTTTTCTCCACAACTAGAATAACTTCATTATCGATTAAGGGAATATAGGTTGCACCCCACAGACGGTTGTAACGAGCAATACCAGCTTGCACATAACCACTGTTGAGGAATAATATTGGTAGTCGATTAGTAGAAGTAACTAAAGTTTCTTCCAAGGTTAGGCGATTAAAGTAAAATTCCCCAGAGTTATTCCAGGCGATCGCTCCCCTATTTAAAATTGGGCTGGACAACCACTGGTTATTGTATCGAATTGCACCTAAAGGATAGCGATTATTACGATTGAAATAACCGCCATTAATTGCTGCTACTGCTGAATTTTGTTGTGCAGTCAGAATCAAAGGAGCAGTCCCGACAAGAGTATTAGCATTAGGTAATATCGGTTTTAACTTAACTTGGGTAATCCGAGGATTAATTTCTAACCACGTTACTGGAAACTTTTCTGCGTCTAGATTTACATACCTCTGTTGCCAACGTAAACCTTGTGTCCAAGTAATATCACGCTCTACTAGTGTATCTGGTTGAATATCAATCACTAAGCGATTCGGGTAAGTAGTAACTTTTGGAACAAAATTAATAGGAATACTGAGACGAATGAAAGTTTGATTGTTGAGAACTTCTACTTGCTTTAGTGGTGTTATCGGTCGTCTTAGTGCTGGTTTTAACTGCTTGAGTAAACTTTCTAATAGTGATAATTTCCGAGGAGTATAGCGTTTTACTAATTGGGGCTGAGCTATACCATCAAGAGTTAGCAGCCATTCTCGATTTGGTGGTGTGGATGGTACGTTGGGATCAATTGGTGTAGAAACTTGATTAATTTGCCAAGGTGTGGCACGGTCTACATCTATAGTTAGGCGATGATTAATCTCTTGGCGAATGTCTGTAACTTTAGCTATATTAGTTGAAATTACTAAGATATTTCCATTCGCTTGTACCCTCATTCCCTCTTTCTTAGTAATGTCAGTTATGTCTAGGTAGCGATACCCCCCGATGAGCAAGCTACTCAAAGTTTGATTTGTATCTAGGGAAAACCACCGAACTGGTTGTTTCACAGGATTGCTAGTATTTAGTAAATCCACTCCGAATAATTGTCTGATAGAACTATCACCTATATAGGTAGTCAACGAATTAGCTGTTTTGTTCTGCAACCACACTCCTGGTAAAATACGACCATTCAAAGAAATTTGATTACCAGATGTGTTCCCTTTTAGTACAGATGTTTTTAATTGTCCATTTGGTGGTGTCGGTAGCCCCTGAGTCATATCAGTAATTGTGGTTATACATATTATTGACCACAAGCTGGCTATTAAAAATCTGTTGCAGTATTTATTGGGAAGCAGTTTTTTTACCATAATTTTTTGATTCTCATCGGAACTATCACCCCAGACGCAAACTAATTCATTTTTCTTCTCAGTCACAAAACTATGACATCTATTCTCTTTGATAACGTGTTAGTATATATACTGGTTTGTTGTCTCTTCCAAGACCAAACAAGCAATATTACTAAAATTGCTGTTGAAAACAGGTATTTAAAATCACAAAATAATTAAATAATGGAATGGCTTTTGTTAGTAAAGGTAGATTTCATCATTTTGATTACAAGTACTTTTAACTACTTTCAGTAATATGCAGTTGTTCGAGGTAAAAATGGCAATATATAACCGCCAAAATCATTGCAGATAATTAGCGAAAATCAGGAATTGTCAAATGAGCATATAGTGTAATACGCTGATTTTACAGCTAAATTGATTAATCTGCTGCTAATAAAGCAATGAACTATTTATTTACAGTTTTATACAGGTATGCCTAGACGGGATCTGCCTGAAAATCAACGATTATCAGGCGAAAGAAAATTGAAGAAATACATAGCTTCAGGATATAAATAAAAGACTATCCGAGCGAAGGTTATTAACCAAACTCAGAAATAACACATAAAACTAACCGCATGATTTTAACACGGGCAGGACAAAAAGCAACCCGAAGTTAGAATTTTTTTTTCTAAATTTCCGGTATTGCTGACTGTATCAAAAATTTTTTCTTACAAGTAGCGACAACAGAAATCCAGATATCAGGGACAGGTATGAATAACAAAACAGTGCATCAAAAAGAAATGAACAGTTTAAATAAGGGTGCTTACCAAGGTCAAAGATGGTTAGTAGAAGAGCGCGATGCTTGTGGTGTCGGTTTTATCGCTCATCGACGAAATTTAGCAAGTCACCAAATTATTGTGAAAGCTTTAAATGCTTTGACGTGTTTAGAACACCGGGGTGGTTGTAGTGCGGATAGAGATTCTGGTGATGGTGCAGGAATTATGACAGCAATTCCTTGGGAGTTGTTGCGAGTTGATTGTGAATTACAAGGTATGAAATTTGAACTCACAGACAAAATGGCTGTGGGAATGATATTTTTACCTCAAGATCCTCAAGCAGTGGCTGAAGCGAAGGTAACTTTTGAGGAAGTGGCACGTAAAGAAAATTTAACTGTATTAGGTTGGCGAGTAGTACCGATTAAGCCGAATGTTTTGGGTGTACAAGCCAGAGAAAACCAACCTCAAATACAGCAAGTTCTGATCGCTTCACATAGTAGTGGTGATGAGCTTGAGCGACAATTATATATTGCCCGCCGTCGGATTACTCTGGCGATCGCTAACTTAAATTCTGATTGGTTGGAGGAATTTTATATCTGCTCTTTGTCTAGTCATACCATCGTATATAAAGGTATGGTGCGATCGGCAGTGTTGGGAGACTTTTATGAGGATTTAAAAAATCCAGCTTATGTAAGTGCTTTTGCTGTATATCACCGTCGCTTCAGTACAAATACTATGCCTAAATGGCCTTTAGCTCAGCCAATGAGACTTCTAGGTCATAACGGAGAAATCAATACTTTGTTAGGTAACATTAACTGGATGATGGCTAGAGAAGCAACCTTGGATCATCCAGTATGGGGACAGCGGATTGAAGAAATTAAACCGTTTGTTCAGATGGATAACAGTGATTCTGCTACCTTAGATAACGTGTTGGAGTTACTGGTGCGTTCTGGACGTAGCCCATTGGAAGCTTTGATGATTATGGTGCCAGAAGCTTACCAAAATCAACCATCATTAAGTAAATATCCAGAAATCGTCGATTTTTACGAGTATTACAGTGGTTTACAAGAAGCATGGGATGGGCCAGCATTATTAGCATTTAGCGATGGACGTAAAGTAGGCGCCACATTAGATCGTAATGGTTTAAGACCCGCTCGCTACTGCATCACTAACGATGATTACATCATAGTCGCTTCTGAAGCTGGTGTAGTTGAGTTAGATGAAGCAAGTATTATTGAGAAAGGTAGACTTGGCCCAGGACAAATGATTGCTGTGGATCTCGAAAGCCATGAAGTGCTGAAAAATTGGGAGATTAAACAGCGCATTGCTGCTAGTAGACCTTATGGTGAATGGTTACGGCAGTATCGTCAAGAACTTCAGGAAATAACTGCTACCAAATCTTCTTTAAGTAACGGTAATGGATATCATCCAAGCAAACAAATAGACAAAAAAACTTTACTTCAACACCAAGTCGCCTTTGGTTATACCACAGAAGATGTGGAGATGATCATTCAACCGATGGCAATTGAAGGGAAAGAGCCTACTTTTTGTATGGGGGATGATATTCCTTTAGCAGTGTTGTCAGAAAAGCCCCACTTATTGTATGACTATTTCAAACAGCGCTTTGCTCAAGTGACTAATCCAGCAATTGACCCATTACGGGAAAGCTTGGTGATGTCTTTGAAAGTGGAACTAGGCGATCGCGGTAATTTATTAGAACCGAAACCTGAATATGCTCGCAGACTTAAATTAGAGTCGCCGATTTTAACTCAAAGCGAATTAGAAGCTATCAAAAAATCAGACTTTAACACAACTGAGTTATCAACGTTATTTAAAATTTCCGCAGGACCAGATGGTTTAAAAGCTGCGGTTCAGTTATTGTGTTCGCAAGCGAAAGCAGCAGTGCAAGCTGGAGCGAAAATTTTGATACTCAGTGATTCTTCTGGTTCTACAGGAGTTGGTACTGAATATACTTACATTCCGCCACTCTTGGCAGTGGGAGCAGTCCATCACCATCTTATCCGCGAAGGTTTGCGGATGCAAGCATCCTTAGTGGTAAATACTGCCCAGTGTTGGAGTACTCATCATTTCGCTTGTCTAATTGGCTACGGAGCAGGTGCAGTATGTCCTTATTTAGCTTTAGAAACCTTGGATGATTGGTGGTACGACTCAAGAACTCAAAAGCTGATGGGATTGAATAAGATTCCAAGTCTGAGTTTAGACCAAGCTATCAGCAATTACCGTAAGGCTGTGAAAGCTGGTTTATTGAAAATTCTCTCCAAAATGGGAATTTCATTATTATCTAGCTATCAAGCAGCTCAAATTTTTGAAGCGATTGGTATTGGTGGAGATTTACTAGAAATTGGTTTCCGTGGTACTACTTCTCGTATAGGTGGTTTAAGTGTTGCAGAATTAGCACAAGAGGTACTGTCTTGCCACTGCAAAGCTTTCCCAGAATTAACAGGGAAGAAATTGGAAAATTTGGGCTTTGTGAATTATCGTCCTGGTGGTGAATACCACATGAACAGTCCGGAGTTAGCAAAAGCGCTGCACAAAGCTGTAGATAATCAGCAATACGACCATTATCAAGTTTACAAGAAGTATTTGCAAGGCAGACCTGTAACTGCTTTACGGGATCTATTAGATTTTCAAAGCGATAAACAACCTATATCTATTGAGGAAGTAGAATCGGTTAGCGATATTGTCAAGCGTTTTTGTACAGGTGGGATGTCATTGGGTGCTTTGTCGCGGGAAGCACACGAAACTTTAGCGATCGCCATGAATCGGATTGGTGGTAAGTCTAATTCTGGTGAAGGTGGGGAAGACCCTGTACGATATAATGTATTGAGAGATGTAGATCCAGATGGATATTCACCGACTTTACCGCACTTAAAAGGTTTAAAAAACGGTGACACTGCCAAGAGTGCTATTAAACAAGTTGCATCTGGACGTTTTGGTGTCACACCAGAGTATTTAATTAGTGCCAAGCAAATAGAGATTAAAATCGCCCAAGGTGCAAAACCAGGTGAAGGAGGACAACTACCAGGTACAAAAGTCAGTCCGTATATTGCTATGTTACGGCGTTCTAAGCCGGGTGTGACATTAATTTCTCCACCACCACACCATGATATTTACTCTATTGAAGACTTGGCTCAGTTAATTTTTGATTTGCATCAAATTAATCCCAAAGCGCAAGTGTCAGTGAAGTTAGTAGCAGAAGTTGGAATTGGTACAATTGCCGCAGGTGTTGCTAAAGCCAACGCTGATATTATCCAAATTTCTGGTCATGATGGTGGTACTGGTGCATCACCTTTGTCTTCAATTAAACACGCAGGCTCTCCATGGGAATTGGGGTTAACAGAAGTACATCGAGTACTGATGGACAATAGTTTGCGCGATCGTGTGATTTTGCGTGTAGATGGTGGGATCAAGAGTGGTTGGGATGTACTCATGGGTACATTAATGGGTGCAGAAGAATTTGGTTTTGGCTCCATTGCCATGATTGCCGAAGGTTGTATTATGGCACGAATTTGCCATACTAATAATTGTCCTGTAGGTGTGGCTTCTCAAAAAGAAGAATTACGCAAGCGCTTTCCCGGAACACCAGAACACGTAGTTAACTTCTTTTTGTTTGTAGCCGAAGAAGTACGTAGTCTCTTAGCTCATTTTGGATACCGTACCCTAACAGAACTAGTTGGACGTGCTGACTTATTAAAAGTACGGGAAGATGCTCATCTTGCCAAGACACAAGCGTTAAATCTTGACTGTTTATTACAACTACCCGACGCTAGAGAAAATCGCAATTGGTTAGAGCATGAAGAAGTTCATAGCAACGGTGCAGTTATCGATGACCAATTGCTTAGTGATGCAGATATTTTAACAGCCATTAGTCAGCAATCGAGTGTCACCAAACACGTGCCTATTGTCAACACAGACAGAACAGTTGGTACAAGATTAGCCGGAGCGATCGCTCTCAAGTACGGTGATAGTGGTTTTGAAGGACAAATAAACCTTAACTTCACTGGTAGTGTTGGACAGAGCTTTGGCGCCTTTAACTTACCTGGTATGATTCTTACCCTAGAAGGTGAAGCCAACGACTACGTAGGAAAAGGAATGCACGGTGGCGAAATCATCATTAAACCTCCAGCGAATACAACCTACAATCCAGCAAATAACGTCATCATTGGCAATACCTGCCTCTATGGTGCTACAGGTGGTATGTTATTTGCCAACGGTTTAGCAGGAGAGCGATTTGCTGTGCGTAATTCCAAAGGTACAGCAGTCATAGAAGGTGCAGGAGACCACTGTTGCGAATACATGACAGGTGGTGTGGTAGTTGTGCTTGGTAAAGTAGGACGCAACGTCGCCGCTGGGATGACTGGAGGATTAGGCTACTTCTTAGATGAAGATGGGGGTTTTCCAGAATTAGTTAACCCAGAAATAGTCAAAATCCAACGGGTAACAACAGAAGCTGGTGAGAAACAATTGCAAGATTTAATTAAAACTCATGCTAAACGTACTCGTTCACCAAAAGCAGAAATGATTCTGGCAAATTGGCAAGAATTTCTGCCCAAATTCTGGCAGTTAGTACCACCTTCAGAAGCTGATAGTCTAGAAGCCAGTGTCCAACAAGAAAAACAGTTGAGTCCAGTTTAGTGTAATGGTGTAGGGGCGAACAGTTGTTCGCCTTCAGTTACAATTTTGGTTTTATTTATCTTAAAAGACGGCAAACACCACATATATATTACGGTTCACCCGAATTACTCAAAGTATTAATTCTCATACATTAGACGAAGTGAGAGTAAATCAAATGACGAGCCAACTAGACAACATGAAGTTAACCGCCCTAAATTAGGTTCGGAAAACCACCCTTCATGGACAGGCTACACAGGCTCAGTATATATATCAGCATAGTCTGGGGTTTTAACCCTGGAAAAAACCAAATTAAAGGTATTAATGCTGGACTGGCTGTGTTCATTCACTCAGTTGGTTCAATTAGTCCTTTAAACTCACATTCATTCATTTGTAGTTATACGGAGCCAGCACCTAAAATGGCAAAAGTAGTTGGAATCGACTTAGGTACTACTAACTCCTGCGTGGCAGTCATGGAAGGTGGTAAACCCACGGTTATTGCCAACGCAGAAGGTTTTCGGACAACACCATCGGTAGTTGCCTTTGCGAAAAATGGCGATACATTAGTTGGTCAAATCGCTAAGCGCCAAGCGGTGATGAACCCCGAAAATACTTTTTATTCTGTGAAACGTTTCATTGGACGCCGCTACGACGAAGTTACCAATGAAGCTACAGAAGTTTCTTATAAAGTACTCAGTAATAGTGGCAACGTTAAATTAGCTTGTCCTCAAGCTGGTAAAGACTTTGCTCCTGAAGAAATTTCTGCGAAAGTCCTCCGCAAATTAGTGGAAGACGCTAGCAAATATCTTGGTGAAACTGTTACTCAAGCAGTTATTACTGTTCCTGCATACTTTAATGACTCCCAGCGCCAAGCTACTAAAGATGCTGGCAAAATCGCTGGAATTGAAGTACTACGGATTATCAACGAACCTACCGCCGCTTCTTTGGCATATGGTTTTGATAAGAAGAGCAATGAAACCATCCTGGTATTTGACCTTGGTGGTGGTACTTTTGACGTATCTGTCCTAGAAGTAGGAGACGGTGTATTTGAAGTATTAGCAACCTCTGGTGATACTCACCTTGGTGGTGATGACTTTGATAAAAAAATCGTTGATTTCCTAGCAGAACAATTTAGAAAAGACGAAGGTATTGATTTACGTAAAGATAGACAAGCTTTACAACGTCTGACTGAAGCTGCAGAAAAAGCAAAAATCGAACTTTCTAGCGTTACTCAAGCCGAAATCAACTTACCATTTATCACCGCGACTCAAGATGGTCCAAAACACTTGGATATGACCTTGACTCGCGCTAAGTTTGAAGAACTCTGCTCTGATTTGATTGACCGTTGTCGCGTTCCTGTAGAGAATGCACTACGCGATGCAAAATTAAGCAAAGGCGATATTGATGAGGTTGTATTAGTAGGTGGTTCTACTCGGATTCCTGCTGTTCAAGAATTGGTGAAGCGGGCGTTAGGTAAGGATCCCAACCAAAGCGTTAACCCTGATGAAGTGGTTGCTGTCGGTGCAGCTATTCAAGCGGGTGTACTAGCTGGTGATGTTACAGGTATCTTGCTATTAGACGTAACACCACTATCCTTGGGTGTAGAAACCTTGGGTGGTGTCATGACCAAGATTATTCCTCGCAACACTACAATTCCGACCAAAAAGTCAGAAGTCTTTTCTACCGCTGTAGACGGTCAAACTAATGTGGAAATTCATGTTCTCCAAGGTGAGCGTGAAATGTCCAATGATAATAAGAGTTTGGGAACCTTCCGCTTAGATGGTATTCCTCCAGCACCTCGTGGTGTACCTCAAATTGAGGTAGTCTTCGATATTGACGCTAACGGTATTCTCAACGTTACTGCTAAAGATAAGGGTACAGGTAAGGAACAATCTATTAGCATTACTGGTGCTTCTACCCTTGATAAATCTGATGTTGACCGGATGGTACGTGAAGCTGAACAAAACGCTTCTACTGATAAAGAGCGTCGTGAAAAGATTGATCGCAAGAACCAAGCTGACTCTTTAGCATACCAAGCTGAGAAGCAAATTCAAGACTTGGGTGATAAGGTTCCTGAATCTGATAAGACCAAGATTGATGGTTTGGTGAAGGATTTACGCGAAGCTATCACCAAGGAAGACGACGAGCAAATCAAGAAACTAATGCCAGAATTGCAACAAGCATTGTTTGCTGTTGGTAGTAACATTTATCAACAATCCGGCGGTGGTAGTGGCCCTACTGATGGTGCTGGCCCTACCGACAGTGGTTCTGCTTCTGGTGGTAGCGATGATGTAATTGATGCTGACTTTACTGAAAGTAAGTAAACGGTTAGTCGGTAGTTGTTAATAGCTATTAACGTAATAAACACAACCATCCAAGTTATATCCTTGGGTGGTATTTTTTTGGATACGGTATATTGACACTCCTTTGATATGATGCATTTATGTTGTAGATGCCGTACCGCTACTACGTAATAAAAAGATGTCATACCCAGCAGCACCTTGGACGTTAAAAGGCAATGCTATCCTCACTTTACATTTAGTTAGCATTGATTTAGTGCGTCCTTTAGTTCCTTCCGAGTTAAATATTGTCTCGATTTTACCTGGTAAAACTCTTGGTGGTGTTTATTTTTCTAAGTATATTGCAGGTTCGGTATTAGAATACAGCGAGTTAATTATTATTCCTGTTGTAGTTAGTTACGGTTTAAATTTTGGTGGTTGGGTTTCTCATATTTATGTTGATAATCCTGATTCGGTAGCTGGTGGTCGAGAGATTTGGGGATTACCGAAGGAATTAGCTGAGTTTCACTGGGAAGGTAATGGTATGCAGCATCGTCTTACTGTCCAACAAAATAGTGTAGAGTTGTGCGCTCTTGATTATAATAATCCTGGTTTTGCATGGCCACAGTGGTTTAGTGCATCAGGCTTTAGTACTAAAGCTTCTAATTTAATGATATTCTCACCTCAGTTGGATTCACGCTTAGGTTTTGCCAGTTCTAAATTAAAAATTCCTGCAAAAAGTCCTTTTTATGGTATGGATTTTGGTCAACCTTTATTGACTGTGTGCTGTGAGGATATGACTTTAAAGGTAAATGCACCAAAAGTTTTAAATTAAGCGATCGCAGTTTAGTCATCCTGATGTTATTATTTGCACAAATGATGGAGGCGTTGGGAAGTGGGTTAGCAGAACGGATTCTAGTTAGGTAAACAGCATGAGTAAAATTTACAAAATTTATCTCGATGTTTGTTGTTTAAATCGAACCCTAGACAATAACGATGAAATTAAGGGAAATTAAACATAAAGGATATAAAGCCTTAATTGATGCTTTAGGGGTAGCAGGAACATTAAGGTTTTTACAACAGTTAGAAGTTGGCTGTGGTGACTATACACGGGAACGTCATCAATGGCTCGATCAACTTACAATAGATGATTTTCGTAATTATGTTAAGCAAAAAAAAATAGAGGAGCAATAACAATAAAATAAACCCTACAGGGTATGAATCAAAAATCTACTTCTGGTTTTAGATGAGACTCCTAGACTCTAGAAGTCCCTGTCGGCTTTGAGTTTTGGCTACTTACTGTATAAATTTACCCAAATGGTTGTCCCCAGTATTTCCAGTTCTCCTTATTAAAAGGGGATTTCCACTTGTTGATAAGTGCTAGTTCTAACCTTTGTCGTGGTCTTGTTGGAACTGGCGCATCCCACCAAAAGGCTATATTAACAGTTGTTTGCACTTGATAACGATAATGCAAATCTAAGTATTTTTCGATATACCGCTTGCAATCATGAACACCTTTCCAACGCTGATTAGATTTACAAGTTTCACCGATGTACAATAGCAAATTTGCTGTCATATCAACGACAAAATATAAACAAGCTTGTCCAGGACTATCAACAGGTAAACGGTAAAAGGAAAGTGCTGATGGTGGTAAGCTAAATGGATCAATAATATCTGGCTCCACGTGAGATACTGCAACTTCAAATAAACTTACTTGTTGAGATGTGCTTGTTCTTACTTGTTGTTGATGGATGGTGATTTGTGATTTCCACTTTGTTAGTGTTTTCTCATCCATCAATAACACTGGCGTTCTATTGGTGAGTGTAGAACGTATTTCGTTAGGTGAGAACAAGTCTAGTTGTTTCTCCAATCGTAATCCCCAAAAATGTAACTTGGGAATCCTAACATCTAAATTTATATAAAGAAACAATAACTTTGTACTAATATATACACGTTCTCAAGGAAATTTATAGCAGTTTTCAACTTGGTGAGGTACACTAATAATAAAACTATAAACACTATAATGTAGGGAACGTCCGAAATATTACGGGTGAATGAAAAACACTACTCATGTTCCCTACAAGGTAATTTAACTGTAGTGCTGTATGTTAGTAAACATCATCGTGCGAACCTAGAGTAAGTAATAATATTTCTTCCTCTCCAGAATCTAGGTTTTCAAATAATTCAAACAAAATACGATTATTGTAATCTATGGAGCAAGACCATACTCCATCTAAATAACCCTTCAATCTATGAGTATGTAAGCTTGAATCGAAAGGATCTTCAGCTAACAATTGCAATACTTTTTCAATTTGAGAGCGCAATTGCGGATTTTTCTTTGTTAGACGCTTGAATCTACGTAAAAAGCCTGCACTCCAAACTAAATTTTTCACTCATCCAACTCCGCCATCAAATCAGCCACAGAACCACGTTTAACACGACCTTGTTGGTAATCAAGTCTTGCTTGTACAACCTCTTTTAATAACTCATTGCGTCGCTCTTGACTCAAACGCTTGCTAATAATATTAACAAGTATTGTTTGTTCTTCTGGATCAAGTGCTTCCACAACATCAAGTGCTTGCTGAAGTGTTGATATTTTTTCTGCCATATCATCTAATCCTTGAATTTCGTAATAATTAGTAGTTAACCGTAGCTAAATCCATCTTTTGAATGAATTTTTTGAAATTCATTTAACCTTCCTCCAATGCGTTTTCCACCTACTCTTATTTCTAACCGCGTTGCTGATTGAACTACAATCCTTCCTGTTACACCTTTACCTACCGCAAAATCCCCCGTCTTCCAGCCATGAGAATATGTCTGGC
>Ga0224723_1000302_pt1 | contig 34805 bp, 36 predicted proteins | sample Balambano_FR2_Me_FD_161647 | JGI IMG/M metagenome (GOLD analysis project Ga0224723, IMG submission 161647) | Freshwater sediment microbial communities from Lake Towuti, South Sulawesi, Indonesia - Balambano_FR2_MetaG | ecosystem: Environmental > Aquatic > Freshwater > Lake > Sediment | place... | reverse complement strand
AGCCCATTGTTAACAATTCGTTAACAGCAAAATACCACTTTCGGGGTATTGACGGGGCTTGAACGGATACCGATCTTCCACCCCTAATCCCAAACGTTATGAAACCGTCTTTAAGCCTTGTTTTAGCATTGACGTAACCGGGCTGGCGGCTGGTGTGTACCAGGCACGGATTGCAGACGGTAGCCGTGCGATTAAAACGTTTAGAATTGTGATCAAGCCTTAAAACAAATTTGGTGTATAACACAAACACAATAAGTATGAAAAACTTCAGAGCTCTCTTTTTTACCCCTTCGTGGATGGCCGTTGCCGCGCTGGCGTTGATTCAGTTATCCTCATGCGGCAGAAACCCTGACCCCGTTGCCCCCGAGCCAACAGAAGCCGAGAAGGTAGCCACCTTGCTCACCGCGGGCCGATGGCCGCTCACTTCTGTTACCGTGGAGGGAGAAGATGCGGCTGCCATCTTCAAAGACTTTTCGATTACGTTCACCAATACCGGCTACACTACTACGGGCACTACGCCAGTGTGGAAACGCAGTGGCACGTGGGCATTTACCGATGAGAGCGCGACCAAGTTTATGCGCGATGATAATGTAGAAGTGACGATCAACGCCATCGATGGGCAGTCGTTGAAACTCACCCTGCAGTGGAACGAGACCTTGTATGGAGGAAAGGGTAACGCCCTTCGCGGTAAGCACGAGTTTGTGTTGAATAAGTAAAGGTTCGGTTTCGTCACCGACTTGTGCTCCCATCATCCCGAACTTGTTTCGGGATCTGTTACAAAAGAAGGTGATTACATAAAATGCCGGAATGAAATGAGCATGATTGGTTTAACTACCGAGGGACTGTCCTCACTGTCATATTTTTCAGATCATCAGCCTTAGGCCAAAGCCCATTAACGCCAGCCCTACTGCCACATTTAGCCACATCATCACTTTAGGGGTGAACAACGGGCGCAGCCTGCCGGCAAGAAAAGCCTTGATAACATCTGTGAAAAATACCGTAACCAGAAGGGCAAGAAAGAAGGTAAAAAACTGAGTACGGGTGGTGTACCCCAGGTCGACCGTAGCTACGCTGATAGTGCCGAGCCAAAACAAGGGCACCATGGGGCTGAAGCCGTTAATGACAAAACCCTTAAGGATATAGCGATACGTTTTTTGTTCGTCAGCGAGTCCGGCCGCTTGTATGCTGCGCCTGCTCTTGACCAGCAGGTGGTACAGCCCGAATGCCACCAGAATTCCTCCACCTGCGTAAGCCAGGGGCAGGCGATAGCGGGCTTCGTCCATCAAGCCGGCCAGGCCCAGGTAGCAGACAACAACATACAAGGTATCGCTCAGCGAAATGCCGATGGCCACCAGTACACCTTTCCAGAACCCCCGCTCGATGCTGGTTTGCAACAGGGCGAAAAAAACCGGGCCTATCAGAAAGGTCAACACCAAACCAAACTTGATGCCCTGCAAAACGATGCTCATGCGTGCCCGTTAGCGAGAAAGGCCTGCCAGTCGTCTAACTGGGTTTTCTTCATCACGCGCGGAAATTTATTTTGACCACCAATTTTGCCTTTGATCTCCATCCACTCGTAAAATCGTCTCGCGGGAACAACATCTACCAAAACTTCCTGCAGGGCGGCACTTCGCTCAACAGCATAGTCGTCATTCAATTCCTTCAAATGGAAGTCAAGGCGTTCCTTCAGCAATTTTTTGTCTACTTTATTATCGGTGCCCAGAAACCAATGATGGGCAAACAGCGACCCATGCGGAATACCCGCTACGGTAAACTCTTTAATGTCAATATTCATTTCGTTCGACACCAATTCAACTGCCTTGTTCATGTTATCTACCGACAGGTGTTCGCCACACAAGCTTAAAAAGTGTTTGGTGCGCCCTGTGATCACAATTTCAGACTCTTCGACCGACACAAATTTGATCACATCGCCAATGAGGTAGCGCCAGGCACCTGCGCAAGTCGATAGCAAAATAGCATAGTCCCTTCCCTCTTCCACCTCGTCAATCATCAGCGTTTCGGCATCGGGTTTAATTTCTCCACTGGCGGTAAAATTTCTGTCGTCAAAGGGCACAAACTCATAGAAGATGCCGTTGTTCAGCACCAGCCGCATGGATTTGCGCTTGGGCAGGGCCTGGTAGGCGATGAAGCCTTCAGAAGCCAGGTAAGTTTCAATAAAATAGATGGGCCGGCCGAGTAATTTTTCGAAACCCTTGCGGTAAGGATCGAAGGATACGCCTCCATGCACATACACCATCAGGTTAGGCCAGATGTCGTGAATGGTTTTGACTTTATAGTAGGCGATAATTTTTTCGATCAGGATTTGTATCCAGGCCGGCACGCCCACTACAATGCCGATATCCCACTCTTGGGCTTTTTGGGTAATTTCATCCAGCTTCGAATCCCAATGCCGCGTCTTGGCAATTTTTTTTCCAGGTTTGTAAAAATGCTGAAACCAAAACGGCAGGCGCGCTGCCTGTATGCCGCTAAGGTCGCCCTCGAAGTAACTGCCTTTCTTATTCAGGTGCGTGCTGCCGCCAATCATCAGGATACCCGACTCGAACACCTCGGGGGGCAGGTCGTACTTCGAGAGTGACAGAATTTGCCGCACGCTGGTGCGCTGTATGGCTTTGGTCATCTCTTTGGTTACCGGTATGTGTTTAGACGATGCCTCGGATGTGCCCGAACTTAATGCGAAGTACTTAATGCGCCCAGGCCAGGCAATGTTCTTCACGCCTTTCAGCGAAAGCTGCCACCAGTCTTTATAGATCTTGTTGTAGTCGTGTATGGGTACGCTGGACTTATACGCCTGGTAAAAATTTTTGTGCCCCTTGCGGAAGTGCTCTAATATGGCCGGGAAGTTATAGTACTTGCCAAACTCGGTAGCGGCAGCCGCGATCAGCAGTTCTCGCAGCTCGTTTTTTTGCAGCTCGGAGGGTGAGGAGTATTCCTGGTCAAGGCTTTCGCGAAGTTTAATTCCCTTTTTTAATAACGTGCCTAATATCGCCATACTTTTGTGTCGGGTTTAACCAATCGGATGCTCACAGTGTTTTCCACGAGAGGGGTGTGGCCATAACCGTGAATAGCCGCTGCGAGTTTCCTGGATAAATGTGGCCAAAGTTATTGAAATGGAGATAAAATCTGCTATTGACAGATACAGAGCGCAGGTTGCGCGCTATGGGGCGCGGGTTATTGCCGTAAGTAAAACCCACGGCCCTGATAAAATCCGTGCGGCCTATGCAGCGGGGCAGCGCCTGTTTGGTGAAAATAAGGTGCAAGAGCTGGTACCCAAACATCAGGCCCTGCCGGGCGACATTGAGTGGCACCTTATTGGCCACCTGCAAACCAATAAAGTAAAGTTGGTTGTGCCTTTTGTAGAGATGATCCATTCGGTAGACAGCCAAAAGTTACTTAACGAAATTAATAAACAAGCAAAAAAAGTGAACCGGGTTGTGAACTGTTTGCTACAGGTACACATTGCCAGCGAAGAGACAAAATTTGGTTTCTCGCCCGAGGAGTTGCGGCAGTGGTTGGCCACGGCAGACGTTAGTGAAACAACTCATGTAGCCGTGCATGGATTGATGGGTATGGCCAGCCTTACCGATAACATGCAGCAGGTGCGCCAGGAGTTTCGAGGCCTGCGCCAACTTTTTGAAGAGCTCCGCACCACACACCTGCCTGCCAACATGGAGATGAAGGAACTTTCCATGGGTATGAGCTCCGATTATCAGATTGCCCTGGAAGAAGGCAGCACCCTGGTGCGCATCGGTTCGGCTATCTTTGGGCAAAGAGTCTACAACACATGAGCATGGTTACCTCCAGAATCGTAATACTTGCCGCAATACTCGGTTTCCTGGCAGTGGCGCTGGGTGCCTTTGGCGCGCACGCCCTGAAACCTATTCTGCTGGCCAATGGCCGCGTTGACACATTTGAGTTGGCCGTGCGCTATCATTTTTTTCATACGCTCGCTATCCTGGGCCTTGCTGCCTTCGCGGAGCAAAAGCCCGCGTTGCGCATTGCCGCAATTTTTTTTGCCATCGGTATCTTAATTTTTAGCGGCAGCCTGTATGTGCTCTCTATCACCAACATTACCTGGCTGGGGGCCATCACCCCGGTAGGCGGAGTATGTTTGTTAACGGGCTGGGCTATGCTGGGATGGAGTTTTTTTAAAGCACGTTAGAGCTATCAATCACTCTAACCGCTTACGTGCAATCTCAAATTCAACCCTGCGGTTAAGCTGGCGGTGCTCATCGCTCTGCTCGGCAACAATAGGTTTTGAGCTTCCATAACCGATGGCCGTAATACGCTCAGGTACAATTTTGAATTCATACATCAGGTAGTACTTAATGGCGTCAGCCCGCGCCTGCGACAGCCGCAGGTTGGATTCTTCTTTGCCGGCCGAATCGGTATGGCCGGAAATGGTAAGATGCATTTGTGGGTGATCGAGCAGAAAGTTGCCGAGCTTGTTGAGGTCTTCATGCATGGCGGCAAGGATGTCCGACTTGCCGTTTTCAAATTCCAGCGACTGAAAAGCAATTTTGCTTTCGATCGGCTCGGCTATTTTGTTGATCTCCGTTGCGCCATCCATAAAAAATATTTCCTCAATACGAAAAAACTCATCGCCCTGGATGATGAGCAGGTAATTTCGCTTGTTGATCAGGTCGAAGTTAAACGAGCCGTCTTCGCGCAAAAACTTGGGGGCTACTTCCACGCCTTCATCCAGATCGATAATAGATACAATTCCGTGCATGGGCCGGCCGGTGCGGTCGTGCAGACTTCCCTTCAGCACGGTAGTGGCTTCGGGTTTTGCTTCCATGGGCACAGGGAAGGAATAGAGATCCATATTTTTTTTATCTTCTTCAGCCGCGCTGGCGTAGTATAGAGTTTTAGATTTTGAGTCGATAGTAAAATAGTATTCACTGCCCGCACCGTTTACCAGAGGGCCTATATTTTTGGGTTCACTCCACACCCCGTTTTCATCGTATGATTTATAAATGTCAAAGTCGCCAAAATTAAGCGGGTGGCCGTTGGAGCTGAAGTAGAGCACGTTCGATTCATGATGAAAAAATGGGCTCACCTCGCTTTGCAAGGTATTGATAACCGGCCCTGCGTTTTGCGTCTTCTGCCACTCGCCCTTGGCGTTTCGCACGCTGAAGTAAATATCCGACAGGCCAAAGCCCCCGATGCGGTTAGACGCGAAGAAAAGTGTGTCGCCACGATGGCTTAGGGAGGGGTGCGAATCCCACCCGCTGCTGTTGATGGCCGGCCCCAGGTTTTTCGGTGCGCTCCAGGTACTGTCATTTTTCAAAACGGAGAAATACAAGTCGCAATTGCCGTACGAGTCGGGTGCATTGCAGCGCGAGAAGATCAACGTTTTGCCGTCTTTGCCCAGGCAGGCCGACCCTTCATTATAGGCCGTATTAATTGCTTTGAATTCCTCGGCCGCATTCCAAAAACCATCCACGCGCCTGCTGAAGAAAATATCTTCATCGAATGTACGTCCCTCGTTGCCACTGTGTTGGTTGCGCTTAGAAGTAAACAACAGCAGGTAATCCACATGGCCTATCGTAGGGGCGTAATCTTCTTTGGGCGAGTTGAGGGCATCGCCCATGTTGGTTAACACTGCGTGGGGCGGCCGCAGCGTGTCAATTTCCTTGCGGTAGGCAACCAGTTCGTAATAAAAATCCAACGGTACATAGTATTGCTTTTTGTCGCGCTCAATAGAGTCGTGCCGATGGTACACCTGCTGCAAATTGATACCCTGCGTGTGGTGCTTCAGCACCAGTTTGTACAGCAAAAGGGCTTCGCCTTTGGGCCCATGTGTTTCGCTGAGGCGGGCCAGCTTCCAGAGCATCGGCACGTTTTTGCTAAAGTTGCCGATGCCAAAGTTCCGAACATAGGCGCGCAAGGCACGGTACAACAGCAGGCCCTGGGTAGCGGTATCGAGTTGCTGCATGGCTTTGAGTTTCGCCTCGTCTTGGTAAAAGAATATTTTGTTTACATTCGGAAAGCGGAATATGTCAGACTGGCCGTAGGTAACGAGCGAGTCGTTGAGTGTTACCACTCCTCCCTTTTTAAGCTTTCTGGTTTCTTTTTGGGCACAAACCAAAGGGCTGAGTAAAACAAATGAAGCGAGGAATACTGGAATACAGGTTTTCAACATCGGTCTATGTTACCGGCCAAGGGTGCATGGTATTGAAAGTTGCTACTATTCTGACTGATAACCAAAGCTGGCACCACAATTGACTTGTTTTGCCGCTTGAACGTTTTAGAGTAGATAAATCATTTTTTCGTGTCAAATTGACACCCAGTTACATCATGTTTAAGTCCATCGCCATCGCACCGATGATACAGGAAGACTCTGACGAGCTCATCCAATTGATCAACCCCGAACAAGAGTCGGATCTGAAGCCCGAAGATCTGCCCGAGGAGTTTTCCATCTTACCCATCAAGAACACCGTTCTCTTTCCCGGTGTGGTTATCCCCATCACGGTTACTCGGCAAAAGTCCATTAAGCTGATCAAGAAAGCGTACCAGGGCAACCGCATCATTGGTGTGTTGGCGCAGAAAAACAAGCAGGCCGAAGAGCCCGCCACAGATGACCTCTATCGTTTTGGCACGGTGGCGCGCATTATAAAAATGTTGGTGCTTCCCGATGGAAACACCACCATCATCATACAGGGTAAGAATCGTTTCTCCATTAAAGAATTTTTGCAGGAAGAGCCGTACCTCACTGCCAGCATCGATCTGCAGTCCGACAATCAACTGCAACTCAACACAAAAGAGATAAAAGCGCTGGTGCAGTCGCTCAAAGATGCCGCTTCGAAAATACTTCGTCTCAATCCTGAAATACCACAAGAGGCACAAGTGGCGCTCGATAACATTCACAGCACTGCCTTCCTCATCCACTTTCTCGCATCCAACCTTAATGTTGATGTAGCTGACAAGCAGAAGATTTTGGAGACCAGCAGCCTGAACGAACGCGGCACCTTGTTGCTGCAGTACATGCTCAAGGAAATTCAGATGCTGGAGATCAAACACGAGATCCAGAAAAAAGTACACACCGATATAGACCAGCAGCAACGCGACTATTTTTTGCGACAGCAGATACGTGTATTGCAAGATGAGTTGGGCTATGATGGCCCTGACAAAGAGATTGATAAACTGCGCAAACGCGGTGCAGAGAAGAAGTGGCCCGAAGCAGCCGCGCAGCACTTTGCCAAAGAGCTGGACAAGCTGCAGCGGATAAACCCTCAGGCGGCTGAGTTTCCCGTTGCGATGAACTACGTTGAGTTTATGCTCGACCTGCCCTGGCATGACTATACCCAGGATGATTTTGACCTGAAGCGTGCGCGCAAGATTCTCGATAAAGACCACTTCGGGCTCGAGAAAGTAAAGACGCGGATACTGGAATACCTGGCCGTGTTAAAATTGAAGCAAGACATGAAGGGGCCGATCTTGTGTTTGTACGGGCCTCCCGGAGTTGGCAAAACTTCGCTGGGAAAATCCATTGCTAAATCACTCAATCGTCAGTACGTGCGCATGTCACTGGGGGGTGTGCACGATGAGGCCGAAATACGCGGCCACCGCAAAACATACATAGGCGCGATGCCAGGAAAAATATTGCAGAACCTGAAAAAAGCCAAGTCGAGTAACCCGGTTTTTATTTTGGATGAAATCGACAAGGTGCGGTCGGATTTTCGTGGCGATCCCTCGTCTGCCCTGCTCGAAGTCCTCGACCCCGAGCAAAACAACACCTTTGGCGACAACTATCTAGAGATAGACTACGATCTCTCCAAGGTGCTGTTTATCGCCACGGCCAATTCGCTCGACACCATTCACCCCGCGTTGCGCGACCGGATGGAAATTATTGAGCTCACCGGCTACACAGTAGAAGAAAAGTTGCAGATTGCCCTGCAGCATCTTGTGCCCAAGCAGGTGACTGAACACGGATTAAAGAAATCTGATCTGAAATTTTCCAAAGAGGCTCTCCTCAAGATTATTGACGCCTACACGCGCGAGTCGGGCGTGCGCACCTTGGAGCGTAAAATTGGTTCGGTGGTGCGCAACGTAGCCAAGGCTGTGGCGATGGACGAAGAAGCACCGGCCGAAATCACACCGCAACACGTTGTAAAAGTGCTGGGTGCCGAAATTTTTGATGAGGAACTTTATCAGGGCAATGAGGTAGCCGGGGTGGTAACCGGGCTGGCCTGGACACAAGTAGGTGGCGACATCCTGTTTGTAGAGTCGAGTGTAAGCCGAGGCAAAGGCAGCCTTACGTTGTCTGGCCAGTTGGGCGATGTGATGAAAGAGTCGGCCGTAGCGGCACTGTCATACCTTAAGTCCAATGCAGACAGCCTGGGTATTGACCACCGCGTGTTTCAGCAATACGATTTACACGTGCACGTGCCCGCAGGTGCGGTACCCAAAGACGGCCCCTCGGCAGGCATTACCATGCTTACCTCGCTGGCGTCCATTTTCACGCAGCGCAAAGTAAAAGCGAGACTTGCTATGACGGGCGAGATCACCTTGCGCGGAAAAGTATTACCGGTGGGCGGCATCAAAGAAAAAATTCTCGCAGCCAAGCGCAGTGGTATAAAAGAAATTATCCTAAGTACGCGCAACAGGCGCGATGTGGAGGAAATTGAGAAGAACTATATAAAAGGACTCTCGTTTCATTATGTCGACAATGTTGACGAGGTACTAAAGCTCGCCCTGCTAAAAGAAAAAGTAAAAGAACCACTGGAATTTGTTTTGCACGAGCCCACAAAAGCCTGACCCGTGGTGTAACCCTGATATAGCATGATACAATCCAGTTTCTTAACACCCTCGCAAATTGTTGCTGAGTTGGACAAGTACATTGTAGGCCAGCATGAAGCCAAACGAAATGTAGCCATTGCGCTGCGCAACCGGTGGCGCAGAATGAATGCAAGTGCAGCCATGCAGCCGGAAATTGTGCCTAACAATATTTTGATGATTGGCGCCACGGGCGTAGGTAAAACTGAAATTGCGCGCAGGCTGGCGCGCCTGGCCGATGCCCCGTTTGTGAAAGTGGAAGCCTCAAAGTTTACTGAAGTGGGCTATGTGGGGCGCGATGTGGAAAGCATGGTGCGCGACCTGGTGGAGCAGTCGATCAACCTGGTGAAAACCCGTAAGAAGGAAGACGTAAAGGAGAAGGCGGCAGTCGCGGTGGAAGATGTCATTCTCGATGCCCTTATTCCACCCATGAAGAAGCAAGCTGGTTTTGTTGCCCCCGTGGTGCCCGATGAAAATGGCAACACCACGCCCGCGTCTGACGAGGAGTTGAACGAGCGTACGCGCAACCTGTTTCGCGAAAAAATAAGAAACGGAGAGTTGGAGGACCGCAAGATTGATATTAATATAAAACCGGCAGGCAACAGCAACATCGGCATGATTGGCGCAGGTGTGATGGACGAGGTGTCGATGATGAACCTGCAGGAAATGCTCAGTGGTATGATGCCAAAAAAAGCAAGGAAACGAAAAGTTACGGTGGCAGAGGCCAGGCGAATTTTACTGGAGGAAGAAGCTGCCAAGCTCATCGACATGGACGAAGTAAAGGAGGAAGCCATCAGGCGGGCCGAAAACACAGGCATTATTTTTATTGATGAAATCGATAAAATTGCCAGCGGCAGCAGCCGGAAAGGCGGGGGCGGTCCGGATGTGAGCCGCGAAGGCGTACAACGCGATTTACTACCGATCGTGGAAGGCAGCACCGTCAACACCAAACACGGTATCATCAAAACTGACCATGTACTGTTTATTGCGGCCGGTGCGTTTCATATTTCTAAACCATCCGACCTTATCCCTGAATTGCAGGGTCGCTTTCCGATACGTGTGGAATTGGATGCCCTGACGCGCGAAGACTTCGTGCGCATCTTGACTGAGCCGCGCAATGCCCTTACACGCCAATACCAGGCTTTGTTCCAGGCCGAAGGCGTAACCATCGATTTTGATGCTGAGGCGATTGAAGAAATTGCGGCCACGGCCTTTCACATCAACAGCGAAATCGAAAACATAGGGGCACGAAGGCTGCACACCGTGATGAGCAAACTGCTTAACGAGTTTTTGTACGATGTGCCCGATAAAATCGCAGCCCCGACACAACTACAGGTCACGCGCCAACTGGTTCAGCAGAAACTGGCGGGCTTTACTAAAAACCGCGATCTGAGCGAATACATTTTGTAAGTTAGCGGGCGATGAGCGATCGTACCGGCGCTGCCTGCCTGATGATATTGTCCACTTTCCTTTTTTCGGTTAGTGTAAAGGGGCAGTTGCATCCGCACGATTCCTTGCGCGCTAAAAACATTCGCAAGTACCCCGACCACTTTTTTGTCTGGTCGTTGTTAAAGCAACGCACGGCCTCGTTCAGCATACAGAGCCTGGTTAGTCCTGCCGAAGCAGTAACGTTCACGCCCAATGATACCTACCAAATCGGTATGGGTGTTTACATTTTTGAAGTAGGCGCAGAACTGTCGTTCAATGCGCCTATCGATGAGCGCAGCAAAGAACGCTATGGAGTGTCAGAGTCGCGAGACTTACTCGCCAACCTGCAGGGCAACCGGTGGGCGCTCGATTTTTTTTCGCAACGCTATAACGGTTTCTACGCCAGCGAGGCCGGCCGAACGATACCTGCCGGGGCTCCCTATCCGCAGCGCAAAGACATTGAAATTAACAACACCGGTGTAAACGGAATTTTTGCGGTGGATCGCGACAAGTTTTCGTTGCGTTCGGCTTACAACTTTTCCGAGCACCAGTTGCGCAGTGGCGGTTCGTTTATTGTGACCGGTACCTTTAATAGGTTTACCATCAATGCCGATTCGGCTGTGCTGGCCCAACGTTTTCGCACAACCTTCGGCAACGACATCGACTTTAACCGCATGCGTTACACCACCATTAGTATCGCCCCCGGCTATACGTATAGTTTTATTTTTCACAACTTTTTTCTGAACGCGTCCGTCAGCGTAGGCCCCGCTCACCACTGGGTGTACTATCAGGCGGTGGAACGCGATCCTCGCAACACCATTGCAGTAAATTCATTTAGCGACACACGGCTGGCATTGGGATACAACAGCGACCGTTTTTATGCCGGAATGAGTTATGTAGGGCAGTCGCGCTTCGTGAAATTTGAACAGGCCCAGCTTACCACCACCAACAGCCTGTTTAGGTTCATCATCGGCTATCGTTTTAAAGAATGGGGTATACTCACCAAGCGGGCGTGGGATTTTATTCCCAGCGATCTGGCCCAGGCACTTCACATGAAGCGGTGAGATTTTAATCATGTTTGCTTTTCGGAAAATCAAACCACTGCAATTTTCCAACCCCTTGGGCACAGCCTTTCCATGCCGTTACCCGCAGGTGGCCCCAAAGTATGCCACAGGTGGGTACATTATCAATATGCTGCGCAAAAAGCCGGTTGGCAAACTCGGTTAGGCCTGGGTTATGACCGAACACAAAAACTACTTCACCCGGCTGGCTGTCAGGCAATTGCTGCAGCAAGTAAAACAACTCTTCGGCAGAGGCGTGGTAGAGTGCAGGCAAAAAACTGATTGCGTCCTCGGTAAATTTCAGAACATGGCGAAAGGCGTGACAGGTTTGGAGCGTGCGCACCGATGGGCTGCACAATACACGTGCTGGATGAAGTTGCTTTTCCTTCAGCCGCCTGGCCATGCGCGGGGCATCGCGTTCGCCACGTGCGTTCAGTGGCCGGTCAAAATCGGCCAGGTCGGGGTCTTCCCAACTCGATTTGGCGTGGCGTATCAGCACCAGTTGTTTCACCTGTTAGCGTTTAATCAGTAAAATTAGTCAACCTACTTTATCTTTACGCACATGGCAAACCACCGCCCGCTTGCGAAGCAGTTTAAGTATTCGGCTTTGTACTGGCTCGTTCGACTGCTGATCTGGCTGGCCAACCTGATGCCGCGCGCGTGGTGGCTGCGCTTCTGCGGTTTTTTGGGCACCTTGGCTTATCATTTTTCCGCACCTACACGCGAGCGTGTACAGCGCCACCTGGGGCTGGCTTATGCCGGTGAGAAGGGTATTCGTGAAATCAATGCCATGAGTAAGGAAGTTTTTTCGATGCTTGGAAAAAATGCAGGAGAAATTTTACGTGCTGTCCGCATCCGCACGCTGGCCGACTTAGAAAAAATTCTGGTAACACATGGTTACGAAAACTTTGAGGAAGCCAACGCTAAGGGCAAGGGAGTGATTTTCTTAACCTGCCACCTGGGCGCATTCGATCTGCAGGTCACCAACATGTCGCTGCGCGGCTTGAAACCCAACATTATCGGTACCCCGCTGAAGGACGAGCGCCTGAACGAGTTGCTCTTTAACTACCGAAATGCTTACGGTGCGGTGGCCATAGAACGCGGCAAGGAAACTCTGCGGCTCATTAAAGCCCTGCTAAAGGGCGGGGCGGTGGCTATTCTGATAGATCAGGATACGCGCGTAAAGAGCAGGTTTGTAAATTTCTTTGGCCGCCCGGCAGCCACCCCCGTTGGAGCCGCCATTCTTGCGCTAAAAACAGGCGCGGCCGTAGTACCCACGTATGTGCACCTGGCCGAAGACGGCAAGCAGCACATGCATATCTTACCCGCGTTACCGCTCATTGCCACGGGCGATGAGGAGCGCGATATAGTTGCCAATACACAGGCGTACACCGATTTTATTGAACATGCCATTCGGCAGCACCCCACACAATGGGTATGGATGCACGAGCGGTGGAAAACCCGGCCGGGCGAAGAGGTGACGTAAAGGCCATAGGCCGCGAAGCTGCTTACTTGCGGAAAACGAAGTAAACGGCCAGAATAAGAAATGCAAAACCCACCAGGTGGTTCCAGCGAAGTGTTTCGTTTTTGAAAAAAAGCAACGAGAACACCACAAAAACACTTAAAGTGATCACCTCTTGAATCACCTTCAATTCCACCAGCGAAAACGGGCCGCCATGCGCGCGAAAACCCAACCGGTTGGCGGGTACCTGCAGCACATACTCGAAGAAGGCAATGCCCCAACTGATGAAAATAATGCTTGCTAGCCCGAGGTTTTGGCTCCAGTTCATTTCCCTAAACCTGAGGTGGCCATACCACGCCAACGTCATAAACGCATTGCTTGCCACAAGTAGCATAATGGTGTAGAAGGCTTTCATATTGTTCGTTATTTGTTACTCATTGTTCGTTTTTGGTTTGTTCGATTTGCAGCAGTCGAACAACCAACAACCACTAACGAATAACTATTTAACCAATTTCTTATACCTAATCCGGTGGGGCTGATCATCGCCCAAGCGTTTGCGTTTGTTTTCTTCATATTCGCTAAAGCTGCCTTCAAACCAATACACTTGCGAGTCGCCCTCAAAAGCAAGTATGTGCGTGCACACCCGGTCGAGAAACCAGCGGTCGTGTGAAATAATTACGGCACAGCCGGCAAAATTTTCCAGCGCTTCCTCCAGCGCGCGCAGCGTGTTCACATCTAAATCGTTGGTCGGCTCATCCAGCAACAGCAAGTTGCCGCCCTGCTTCAGCGCGATGGCCAGGTGGGCGCGGTTGCGCATACCCCCCGACAGTTCTTTCACCTTTTTTTGCTGATCGGTGCCGCTAAAATTAAACTTGCTTACATAGGCGCGCGAGTTCATCTCTTTGCCCCCGAGCATGATCAGGTCGTTGCCCCCGGTAATGGCCTGAAACACGGTGTCTTCGGGTTTCAGGTCGTCATGCTCCTGGTCTACGTAAGCAATCTGCACGGTTTCACCAACTTTAAACTGTCCCGCATCGGGTTTCTCTTTTCCTACGATCATTTTAAAGATAGTGGTTTTGCCGGCACCGTTGGGGCCAATAATGCCTACAATGCCGGCAGGAGGGAGGCTGAAGGTGAGGTTTTCGTACAGCAGTTTGTCGCCAAACGCTTTCGCCACGCCCTGCGCTTCAATAACCAAGTTGCCCAGCCGCGGACCTGGCGGAATAAAAAGTTCCAGCTTCTCTTCGCGTTCTCTTGTTTCCTGCGACAATAATTTTTCATAGGCGCTCAGGCGTGCCTTTCCTTTGGCCTGGCGGCCCTTCGGGTTCATGCGCACCCACTCCAGTTCGCGTTCCAGCGCTTTTTGCCGCTTGCTTTCGGTTTTCTCTTCCTGTATCAGGCGCTTTTGTTTCTGGTCGAGCCAGCTTGAATAGTTTCCTTTCCAGGGAATGCCTTCGCCACGATCCAACTCCAGTATCCAGCCTGCTACGTTATCTAAAAAGTAACGGTCGTGCGTTACCGCGATAATAGTGCCCTTGTATTGGCGCAGGTGTTCTTCCAGCCACAGCACCGATTCAGCATCGAGGTGGTTGGTGGGTTCGTCCAGCAGCAGTACATCAGGTTCTTGCAGCAGCAACCGGCATAAGGCCACGCGTCTTTTTTCGCCTCCCGACAGGTGGGCTACGTTCGCATCAGGGGGAGGGCACCGCAGCGCATCCATGGCCCGTTCAAGTTTATGGTCCAGTTCCCATGCGCCTGCAGCATCCAGTTTTTCCTGCACCTCGCCCTGGCGCGCAATCAACTTCTCCATCGCATCAGGGTTCTCCAGCACTTCGGGGTCGGCAAACTTTTCGTTAATCGTTTCAAACTCTTTCAGCAACGCCACCACATCCTTCACCCCTTCTTCAACAATTTCTTTCACCGTTTTCGACTTATCCAATTCGGGTTCTTGTTCCAGCATGCCTACCGAATAGCCAAGGTCTGACACCACTTCGCCCTGAAACTCTTTATCAACACCGGCAATAATCCGCAGCAGCGAGGACTTTCCCGAGCCGTTTAACCCCAGCACTCCGATTTTGGCACCGTAGAAAAACGAGAGGTAGATGTTCTTTAAAACTTGTTTACTAGGCGGGTAAATTTTGTTTACACCGGCCATGGAGAAGATGATTTTTTCGTCTGCCATAAATTTTTTTTGATGGGCTATTGTGGCGGGCTGCCGGCTGTCGGTTATCCGCGCAAATATGGTTCTTTTGACCCACAGTGCATAGCCGCTATGTGGGCAAAAAAGGGCTAAACAGGTTACTTTGGCCCGCTTTTTTTGATGGAAAGACAGCACTGTTATTCGCCCTACGGAGCTATTGACAATGGAGTATTTAATTCTATTTTTGCGGAAAATTAAAAGCGGGGATTGACGTATGTACTGGACACTCGAACTGGCCTCTTACCTGGAAGATGCGCCCTGGCCGGCCACCAAAGATGAGTTAATCGATTTCTCGATTCGTTCGGGGGCACCGCTGGAGGTGGTGGAAAACCTGCAGGAACTGGAAGACGATGGCCAACCCTACGAGAGCATTGAAGAAATCTGGCCTGATTATCCCACCAAAGAAGATTTCTTCTTCAACGAAGACGAATACTAAAGTAAATTGATAGCAAAGTAACTATCATTAAACCTCGCCTGCGCGAGGTTTTTTTATGCCGATCAGTTCGCCCGGGCTGCCAGCAGCGCTTCGGCCACTACCAGGTCTTCGGCAGTCGTAATCTTGATGTTTTCGTAGCTGCCCTCAAAGAGCGAAATGGTGTGCCCCAGTTTTTCCACCACGCTGGCATCGTCAGTAAACGTGCTGTCTTCTTTTTGCCCGTAGGCCTTTTTCAAAAGATCGATAGCAAAAGTTTGCGGGGTTTGAATGAGCCGGAAACGCGAGCGGTCAACCGCCTTGGTGTTGTCTTGGTCGGTCATGCGGATAGACTCTTTCAGTCGCACTGCGGCTACAGCCGATTGATGCACGGCTGCCAAACGATACGAGGCTCCGATGATGTCTTCGCTCACCAGCGGCCGCACGCCATCGTGTATGGCCACCAGCCCCGGGCCCTGGATGGCGGCCAGCCCGCTCTTCACCGACTGAAAGCGTGTTTCGCCCCCCGCGCATATCGTGATGTGTTGATTAAACCGGTGTTGACGGCAGAGATCGGCCCAGATTTGCATGTCATCTTCAGGCAGCACCAGCACCACTTTGATATTTTCGGAATATCGGTAGAAGGCTTCCAAGGTGTGCATGAGTACAGGCTTGCCGGCCAGCGGCAAAAACTGTTTGGGTATTTTACTCTTAATGCGGGTGCCCTTTCCTCCGGCTACGATCAGCGCGTACTCTGCTGCCCTCATTCCAATTTGTTTTGGTAGCTCATACGGAACCCGATTTTTTGGCCCGCGCCCAGTTCCTGGGTTTTTTCCATTTTTTGATACAGCGTAATAAAGCGCACATCCGGGAAAGTAGGGGCAATCAAATCATTTTCAATGGCCAGCGTAAGCGCCAACTTTACCAGCACATTTAGTTCCATTTCAGAGATGGGCTCGGCAGAAATTTTATTGGCCAATTGCGAGAGCGCCCCATCGCCCTCAATGACGTACCGTGCCTCGTGGTTTACCAGCAGGCGGGCCAGCAGATAGCCGGGGTCGTTTACCCGATTGTATTTGATGGAATCGTTCATGAAGTTGTAGATCATAATTTGCCCGAAGTAGCGGTTGGCAAGATGTTGTTTGATGTACGGGTCTTGCATCACAGGGTGGGTTTCTTCGAACGTCACGACATTGGTATGCAGCACGAATACCAGCAAGTCGCCTGCGAGTTTTACATGAAATTCATGTTCGTTTACGGGAATAAATTCCAACGTAACATCGTCATCGGCCGGGCGGGTTTTCTTTTTCAGCTCGTCAATCACGCGTTTCGATTCCTTTTGCAGCAGCCTGAAGGCATCGAGCAGGTTTTTGTAGGTAATCTGCTTGGCGGTTGATTTACTCTCAAGCAATAACTGGATATGCTCCAGAGGGTCAGTTTGTTCAGCCATAATTATTTTTTTAGCTTCCCTGATCAAATTCAATGAGTAATTACGCAAAAAGTTATGGAACAGCATGACGAAGGAAAAGCCGAACAATTTTTAAAAGACCTTGGCAAGCGGCTGGACAAACTCATAGCGGAGGCCAAAGAAGCAGGCAGCCGGCTGGAGACCGACATACAAGCGCGCTTCGAGGAGCTGAAAGCGGCAGGCGAAAGGTTCAAAAACGAAGCCGAAAACAAAGAACGTTGGCGCGAGGTGGAAGCCAGTCTTAAAAAAGCTGGCGAGGAATTGAACAACGCCCTGAAGGCTGCCTTCAGAAAAAAAGACGAGCAGCCGCCCGTATAAAAAAAGGGAGCATGTTGGCTCCCTTTTTCTGATTCTGCCTGAGCAAATAATATTAACCGATAGCTACGCGCCTGAATTCTGCCACCGTCAGGCCTGTTGAAACGCTCTCTAAATATTGCCCCACGGTTTTGCTGTTGTCCTTTACAAAAGCCTGGTGCACCAGCGTGCTCTCTTTAAAGAACTTGTTCAGTTTGCCTTGGGCGATTTTATCAACCATGTTCTCCGGCTTGCCCTCCGCTAAAATTTGCGCTTTGGCGATCTCCAGTTCCTTCTCAATAACTGATTTGTCGACTGATTTTTCGTCTATGGCTACCGGGTTCATGGCAGCAATCTGCATGCCTACATCTTTGCCTGCCTCTGTTACGTCTTTGCCATTCACCCCTTTGAGCGATACCAATACCCCCAGTTTGCTGCCCGCGTGGATGTAGGGCACCACGGCTTCGCCCGTCATGCGCACGTACTCGCTTATCTGAATCTTCTCGCCAATCTTTCCCACCAGCTCAACAATTTTGTCGTTCAACGTTAATTGGCCTGCGCTTTCGGCCAGCAACGCTTCTACCGAAGCTGGCTTTTTCGCAAAGGCAGTTTCGGCAATCAACTTGCCCAGGTTTTGAAACTCTTCGTTTTTGGCCACGAAGTCAGTTTCGCAGTTAAGCGCGATGAGCACCGCCTCTTGCTGGTCGTTAGCTACTTTAATAAATATCGAGCCCTCTTTGGCATCTTTATCCGAGCGGGAAGCGGATACTTTCTGGCCCTTCTTGCGCAGTATTTCTATTGCCTTCTCAAAGTCGCCACCGGCTTCTGTCAGTGCTTTTTTGCAATCCATCATGCCCGCACCGGTCATCGTGCGAAGCTTGTTTACGTCTTGTGCGGTGATTTCTGCCATACGCTGTGTAATTGAAAATTTAAGATTGTGTTAAGTGAATAATTTAATGCTGCTTTAAACAGATCGTCCTGCCACGGTGAGGAAGCAGGACGATCGATATACAAGTATTGGGGCGGACTATGCTTGCTGTACAGCCTCGTCTACTTTTCTTTTTTCTTCTTCCTCCTTCTTCATGCCGGCTTCTTCTTTGTCTTTCTTGCGCTCCATCAAAGCCTCTTCAATCGCTTTACCAATGCTTTGCGTGATGATTGAAATAGATTTGAAGGCATCGTCATTGGCCGGGATGGGGAAATCGATATTGGAAGGATCGGAGTTAGTATCCACCATGGCAAACACCGGGATGTTCAGCTTTTGTGCTTCGGCAACGGCAATATGCTCGCGCTTCACGTCAATCACAAAAAGAGCTGCCGGCAAACGGTTAAGGTCGGAAATACCACCCAACAGTTTTTCCAGTTTGGCTTTTTCGCGGGTAATCATCAGTCGCTCGCGCTTCGCCAGGTTGTTAAAAGAATCGTCCTTCATCAACTTCTCGATTTGCTGCAATTTTTTCAGCGACTTGCGAATGGTAGCAAAGTTGGTGAGCATGCCACCAAGCCAACGCTCGGTTACATACGGCATGTTCAGGCGCGTGGCCTCGGTGTTGATAATGTCTTTAGCCTGCTTTTTGGTGGCTACAAACATAATTTTACGACCCGACCGCACGATGTTTTTGATGGCGAACACGGCCTCTTCCAGGCACTTGATGGTTTTATTTAAATCGATAATGTGAATGCCGTTGTTTTCCATGAAAATGTACTCGGCCATCTTGGGGTTCCACTTGCGGGTAAGGTGCCCGAAGTGAACACCGGCATCCATCAGTTCCTGGGTAGTGATTTTATTATCTGCCATGATCTTAATTCTATAATTCGGATTAACGCTTGCTGAACTGGAATCTTCTTCTCGCCTTTCTGCGGCCGGGCTTCTTGCGCTCCACCATGCGCGAGTCGCGCGTGAGCAAACCCTCTTTTTTTAAGGCCGGTTTGGCTTCGGTGTGGATGTTCACCAGCGCGCGGGCTATGCCGAGGCGTATGGCTTCGGCCTGGCCTTTGTTGCCACCACCTTCCACACTCACGGTCACATCGTAGTTGGCCTCCACCTTCGAAAGGGAGAGCGGCTGCTTTACGATGGTTTGATGAATTTCCGACTGGAAGTACTCTTTCAGGTCGCGCTGGTTTACTTTGATGTCGCCTTTGCCGGGAACAACGTAAACGCGCGCAATAGACGTTTTTCTTCTACCGATGGTGTTAATCACTTCCATGTAATCAGAACTTTATTTCTTTTGGTTGTTGTGCTTCGTGCGGGTGCTCGGTGCCGGCATACACGTGCAGGCTGCGGAACAGTTGGCGGCCCATGGTGTTCTTGGGCAACATGCCACGTACCGAGTGCTCCACCAGGCGGGCAGGGTTTTTAGATTTAATCAACGTGGGGGTGAGCTCGCGCTGGCCACCGGGATATCCCGAATAAGTAAAGATCACGCGGTTTGTCCATTTCTTGCCTGTCATCCGCACTTTGTCGGCATTGATTACCACCACGTGGTCGCCCATGTCGGTCTGCGGTGTATAGTTAGGCTTGTGCTTGCCGCGCAATACGCGGGCAATCTGGCTGGCTACGCGCCCCAGCACCTGATCTTTAGCATCTACCAACACCCACCCTTTGCTGGCGGTGGCGTTGTTGGCGTTGAGCGTTTTATAACTGTTGTGATCCACTTTTTTGAGCTTTTAAACCTGATAAAATACCATCCCCTCTGAAAAAGGGACACAAAAGTAGATTTGGAAAAGGTATTATGCAAGCCGGACCCTGATTATTACCCGTGTTGCCTGCCTTTTTGGGCCGCATTTAGGCGTTTTCGGTGCCATTATCGCTTGTTTTCGGCCAACTGGTTGGTTAGCGCGCGAAAATCTTTTGGATAGGGCGCCTCCAGGTTTAGTGGTGCGCCATCCATACCGGTAAATTCCAGCGCGAAGGCATGCAGCGCCATGCGTTTCAAAAAAGGTTCTTCTTCCGTAGCCTTTTTCAGGTTAAAGCCCCTTTTTACGGTGCTGAGGTAGAACAATTGGCCGCCATATTGGGTGTCGCCACAAATAGGAGCCTTTAGCCATGCCAGGTGTACGCGTATTTGGTGCATGCGGCCGGTAACGGGGCGGCATTCCACTAACGTGTGCTGTCGGTAAGGCTGCAGGGTAGTGAAAATAGTTTGTGCCTCTTTTCCTTCGCGGGCTATTTTGGCGGTGCCGTCATTTTGCTTTATAATCGGCAGATCCACTTCTTTTTGCTGAAAGGCGTGAACACCGTCAGTAACGGCATGGTAGATTTTTTTTACCTGCCGGTGTTCAAATTGCAGGCTGGCATGTCGGTAGGCTTCGGGGTGCTTAGCGATAAGCAAAGCGCCCGAGGTGTCTTTGTCAAGCCGGTGGCATACTTGCGCCTGGGGCATGGTTTGCCGGGCAAGCGACAGGATGTTGGTGGTATCTACGCGGTCTTCCAGCGTGGCGATGAAGGGTGGCTTGTTGATGGCCAGGTAGTCGGTGTTTTCAAAAATGATGAGGTCGGAAAAAGAGAGACGCTTCATTTGATTCGATCAAGGACTAATCCCCCGCCTCCTTCGGCCTTGGCAGCTTAAAACTAAAGGTAGAGCCCTGGCCCACGGTGCTCTGCACCTCGGCACGGCTGCCGTGGCCTTCTAGAATATGTTTTACGATGGCCAGCCCCAGGCCGGTGCCGCCTTTTTCACGGCTTCGGCTTTTATCCACCCGGTAAAAGCGCTCGAAAATGCGGTTAAGGTGCGCAGCCGGTATGCCTTCGCCTGTGTCGGTTACCAGGGTGGTTACATTCTTCTTGGTGGTGTCGAAATGAATTTTTACTTCTCCGTTTTCAGGTGTATAGTTAATGGCGTTCGACACCAGGTTGGTTACCACCTGCGTCATGCGCTGCCAGTCGGCCACCACCGTTAGCCGGTGCGGGTGGTCGGCTTCCATTTTGAGTTTTATTTTTCGCTTCTCCGCTTTCTCTTCAAACTGGTCGATCACTTCGGCACAAAGTTTATGCAGGTCGATCTGCTCGAAATGCATTTTGATATCGCCCGTTTCTATCTGCGAGAGCGTGAGCAGATCCTGCACCAGCACATCGAGCCCGTCCAGGCTCTTGGCTGCCTTCTTCAAAAACTTGTTGCGCACATTTTTATCGTTTACGGCACCATCCAGCAGCGTGTGCACAAAACCCTGTGCGGCAAAAATGGGTGTTTTGAGTTCGTGCGATACATCGGCAATAAACTCTTTGCGAAAGGCCTCGAGTTTTTTCAGTTCGTCTATCTCTTTTTGCTTCAGGGTGGCAAAAGAGTATATTTCTTCATTGATGTTTTTGAGCGGGTTGAGGGCGCCCGACTTTTGATTGCGTATGCCGGAGAGTTCCTTCTTTCGCAGTTTGTCCATCAGTTTATAGATTTTGTTGATCTCCCGAAACACCAGAAACTCGAGCACTACGAAGATGAGCAGGTAGGAGGCAGAAAAACTGATGATGGCCGCCACAATCAGGGCTTCGCGGGCCACGCTCTGCATCAGTGAAAGAAAAAGCGTGGTAACCACCGCAATGGAGGTAGCCAGCAACAAGGCCATGGCGCGTGCACTATAAACCATCATTAAATGCCGGAATTGAATTGGGGAGACAAATATAGACGGAAAAGCCGGCAAGCAGGTGCTTGCTGCAGTCAAACGAAGATTCAATTCAAATTGAACTTGTACCCCACGCCTTTGACGGTGGTGATATAGTCGTCACCAATTTTCTCGCGCACTTTGCGTATGTGTACATCCACGGTGCGGGCCAGCACATACACATCCGAACCCCAGATGTTTTGCAATAAATCATCGCGGCTAAAAACTTTATTGGGGTTCTGCGCGAGGAAGAACAACAACTCAAACTCTTTCTTCGGCAGGCTTACCTCTTTGCCTTTAATTTTGATGGTGTAGCTGGTGCGGTCGATGAGCAATTCGCCAATTTTTATCTGGCTGCTGGTAGATTTCTTTTTTGAATCGCGCCTGAACAGAGCGCTGATGCGGCTCATCAGTGCGCGCGGCTTGATGGGTTTTAGAATATAGTCGTCAGCGCCCACATCAAAGGCGGCTACTTCGCTGTACTCTTCGGCACGCGCGGTAAGAAACACAATAAATGTATTTTGAAGTTCAGTCATGGCGCGTATCTGGCGGCAGGCCTCCACGCCATCCATCTTGGGCATCATGATGTCGAGCAGCACCAGGTCGGGATGAAACTTGCGCGCAATATCTACGGCAACTTGCCCATCGGTGGCGGTTTTTACATCGTAACCTTGTTTTTCCAGGTTGTACTTCAAAAGCTCCAAAATGGGCTCTTCATCATCTACCACTAAAACTTTTTGCGAGGGTTTATTACCCATACACGTGCAGTTAATTCGGTTTTAAAAGTATAGAGAAATTAAGCGAATTGAAAACCAGTGTTACGGCCTTAACAATTCCTTAATGACACGGTGTTGCTGGCGTGATGTGGTACTCAGGCAGGATGGCGTGCCGCCAATTGTTTGATATAGGTGCGCAGGTTTCCGCCCGCTTTTTGCAGTTCATCGGCAAACTCGGTTTGCTTAGATTGGTAGTGGCGGTACACCATAAAATACGTGTTGTTGGGAAGTTTACCGGCAAAGCGGGCCGAGGGCTTGCGTGGCGATTGGAGCGGCAGTGTATCCATGCATTGAACAATGGAGCGGATGATTTTTTCTTTCAGTTGCCGCTTGCCAGCTACAGGTTGTTGAGGTGTAAAAGTTTTATATAAACTATCGAGGCGCTGGGTAGCGGCAAGAATATATTTTGAATAAATGCGGTAGTCCTGGTCTTCATGCAGGTAAGTGTTGTAGGGTGCCGATGTGCGCCCGTAACGATGGGCGAGAAACTGATAAGCGGCCGTGTCGCCAATAAACGAAGCCAGGTTTTCATTAAATGCCACATCGTTTTTTATCCATACCGTGCTGTGTACCATTTCGTGAATAATCAGGCTGGCCAAGTCGCCTTCGCTGCGCCCGAGCATACCGCTCAGAATCGGATCGTTAAACCACCCCAGGGTAGACCAGCCGCCCGGGTTGCGCACGCTTACCTCCCAACCTTCTTTTTCCAGTTTCTCTTTTTCGCGTATGGCTCTTTTCTTGCCAAAGTACCCCTTGTAAGGCACCGCCCCCACGATGGGAAAACTCCACATCTTGGGCGTTAACTCAAACGGTTGGCAGGCAGTAACTACCCACATTACTTCCTGGCCTTGTTGGTCGTACATTTTTTTGTAAACGTCTGTGTCGCGCAAGCCCAGCGAGTCGATGGCATACTGCCGCACCTCCTCAATCAATCGTATCTTCTGTTTGAGTGAATCGGGGAAGTCGCTGTCGTTAAGGTAGTAAGTGAGTGGCTTGGCCTTTGAAAGAATCTTTGCCTGCCCTGCGCCCTGGTTGATTACGTACACAATCAACTCGCCAAAAATCATTGTTACAGCCAGCGCAATGGCTACGAGCAAGTAGATAATTTTCCTTTTCACAATAGCTGCAATTTCAAGCGCAAGATAAGTTCTTTAGGGTGTTGACTCGATGCGGAACGCACGCCACAAGCATTGGGCGCATTTCATGTTCAGGAACGAGGTAATTATAGTTTTATTTCAGCCTTGTTGTCGATTTTACCGCGCAAGTACTAATTTCAACCCTTGATTTTTTAATCTGAACGATCACACCTAATCTATCATTATACCATGACTGACGCGAAAGAGAAACTAAAGGCCCTGCAATTAACCATCGACAAACTGGAAAAAACCTACGGCAAGGGTACCGTAATGAAGTTGAGCGATGAGCGCGTAATTGACGTGCCAGCGATCTCCACCGGTTCGCTGGGGCTCGACATCGCTCTGGGCATTGGCGGCATACCCCGCGGGCGTGTTACCGAGATCTATGGGCCGGAGTCGTCAGGTAAAACTACGCTTACCATGCATTGTATAGCAGAGGCGCAAAAGAAAGGCGGTCTGGCGGCCTTTATTGATGCCGAGCACGCCTTTGATAAAAGCTATGCCGAAAAACTCGGCATCGATACTGAGAACCTGCTGATCTCGCAGCCCGACAATGGCGAGCAGGCGCTGGAAATTGCCGAGCACCTGATCCGCTCCGGGGCCATCGACATCATCGTGATCGATTCGGTGGCGGCCCTTGTGCCCAAAGGCGAGCTGGAAGGCGAAATGGGCGAGAGCAAAATGGGTTTGCAGGCGCGCCTGATGTCGCAAGCCTTGCGGAAGCTTACCGGCACCATCAGCAAAACCGGCTGCGCGTGCGTGTTCATTAACCAGTTGCGCGAAAAAATTGGGGTGATGTTTGGCAACCCCGAAACCACTACCGGTGGTAACGCCCTTAAATTCTACGCCTCGGTGCGGCTCGACATCAGGAGAATAGGGCAGATTAAAGAAAATGCTGATGATATCACGGGCAACCGCGTAAAAGTGAAAGTGGTGAAAAACAAAGTGGCGCCTCCGTTCAAGGTGGTGGAGTTCGACATCATGTACGGTCGCGGTATTTCGAAATCGGGTGAGATTGTGGATTTGGGCGTTGAGCTTAATGTGATTCAGAAGTCGGGCTCTTGGTTTTCATACAACGGCAACAAACTGGGTCAGGGTCGGGATGCGGTAAAGCAACTTATTGAAGATAACCCCGAGTTGGCCGAAGAGCTGGAGAAAAAGATCAAAGAGAAAATTGCCAGTGGCGAAGAGGTGAAGGAAGAGAAAGATTAACCGCTTCGGAACGTCAAGGGTCATAATTAAATTACAGACGCACGCTGCCTCAAGCTGGCCCATGCTGACGTCCGTAACAGGTCAGCTCTCTAATTAGCCCTGATAGCCGCCACGGGGTCGAGCCGTGCCGCCACTGCAGCTGGTACTATACCCGAGATGATGCCAATGACGGACGACACCCCAACGCCCAACACAATATTCTTGAACGACAGCACCACGTCCAGGCTGCCAAAAGGAGCGAGCGTCATCAGGAACACCAAGACCAGTCCGGCCATGCCGCCTATTAAACTCAGAAACACAGCTTCGAATAAGAACTGAAAGAGGATGAAGTAGTTTTTCGCGCCCAGCGATTTTTGCAACCCGATGATGCTGGTGCGTTCTTTTACCGATACAAACATGATGTTGGCGATACCGAAACCGCCCACCAGAATGGAGAAGCCACCGATAATCCATCCAGCAACACCCACCACATCAAATAGCCCGCTTACCACATTGGCAATCGCTTCGGGGCGATTAATCGCGAAGTTGTCTTTCTCTGCAGGGCGAAGGCCGCGCTTACCGCGAAGCAATCCGCGCAGCTCATTTTCCAACTCGACATTGCCGATGTCGCTCTCAAAACCTTTGATGCCAATGCGCGAGGAGTTTTCGTTCCACGAGCCGGTGCCCGTTTGGTACATTCTGCGATAAGCCTGATAAGGAATGATGCAGCCGTAGTCGTTGCTGGGTGTGCCCAAAAAACTTTGTCCCTCTTTTTTTACCACGCCCACCACCTTAAACTTCAGGTTTTTGATTTTTACATCTTTGCCGATGGGCTCTTCGTTATTGGGAAACAGCGCCTTGGCCACTTCGTAACCCAGTATGGCTACGTTGCGGCCGGCTTCAATTTCATCAGGGGTGAGGTAACGGCCCTGTTCGATGTTTACCTCAAAAATTTTGTCGTAGCCCTGGCTGCCCCCGCGCAAACCAATTTGATTGATGCTGTTAGAACCGCGCTTCAGCACGGCATTACCACGCGCGGCAAAAATGGCGATGCTCTCGGCATGCCGCATATTAGCTTGCAGAAACTTAAATTCTGCCAACGAGGCATTGGGCCTGCGCCAGTATTCCCACCACTTAAACTCGCCATCGGTTACGATAAAGGGCCACTTCTCCACATACACCACCCCCGTGCCTAAAAAGGCGAAGCTCTCTTTGATATTTTTTTCAAGTGAATCGACCAGCGTGAAAACCGCCACGATGGCAAAGATGCCTACCGTAACGCCCAACAGCGACAAAATGGTTCGTAAAAGGTTGGCTTTCAGCGCGCGCCCGGCAAACCGAAAACTCTCGAATAACAAGCGGAGGGTGAACATTGACTTCATTTAACGCGGCCTTGCGCCTTTTGGGTTGCGAAAATACGTTTTAATGCCGCGATGCCAGTGAGACGCCCGCCCGGGCCCCCTTGTTACACCCGTTGGTGACGTACGACAAGTTGTATTTCAGGCTTGTTTACTTATTTTTGCACCCTTGTTTACCCTGCCTGCCGGGGAAAAGCCCGTAAGCTTAACCGATCCGTATGAAATTATCTGAATTTAAGTTCGACCTGCCCAACAGTTTAATTGCCCTTGAACCAGCCGAAAACCGCGATGAAGCCCGCCTGATGGTGGTGCACCGCAACTCCGGTAAAATTGAACACAAAATATTTAAAGATATCGTCAATTATTTTGACGAAGGCGATGTGCTGGTAGGCAATGATACCATGGTTTTTCCGGCTCGTTTGTACGGCCGCAAGGAAAAAACCGGGGCAAAAATAGAAGTATTCCTGTTGCGCGAACTCAATGCCGACATGCACCTGTGGGATGTGCTCGTAGACCCCGCCCGCAAAATACGCGTGGGCAACAAGCTCTACTTTGGCGATGGCGACCTGGTGGCCGAGGTGATCGACAACACCACTTCAAGGGGCCGCACCATTCGCTTTTTGTTCGATGGTAATGCCGAAGCATTCAATAAGGTAGTGGAAACCCTGGGCGAGACCCCCCTGCCCAAGTATATCAAGCGCAAAGTAAAGCCCGAAGACAAAGAGCGCTTTCAAACCATCTACGCCAAACACAAAGGCGCGGTATCGGCACCAACGGCCGGCATGCACTTTACCAGGCAGTTAATGAAGCGCTTGCAGATCAAAGGTGTGGACATGTCGTTCATTACCCTGCACATCGGCCTGGGTACCTTTCGGCAGGTGGACGTAGAAGACCTGACCAAGCATAAAATGGATTCTGAGAATTTTATCGTGGGCCCCGAGGTGGTAAAGATGGTTAACCAGGCGCTCGATAATAAAAATCGCGTGTGCGCGGTGGGCACAACATCCATGCGGGCGTTGGAGTCGGCCGTATCAGCAACCAACCGACTCAAAGAGCGCAGTGGCTGGACTGATAAGTTCATCTTTCCGCCTTACGATTTTAAGATTTGTAACGCTATGATCACCAACTTTCACCAGCCGGAATCTACTTTGCTGATGATGGCGGCCGCCTTTGGTGGCTTCGACCTGATCATGCAAGCCTACCAGGTGGCCAAGAAAGAAAAGTACAAGTTTTTAACGTATGGGGATGCCATGCTGATCATTTAGTATCGGCTGCTTGGCAACCGGCTCGATGATGTTGTCGGAGGGTATTAGTACTGAGCCAGAGTGCAGCGATTTTGAAGATTTTTGCCTCGGTCGGTCTAACAATTTTTTAGATATTTGACTTCATGACGAGTTCAGGTCGTGCGCCTATCTTCATGGTGCTTTTACTGGTTGCTTGTGTGCTGATGTCGTGTGTCTCCTCGCGCACGCCAAACAAAAAGCTGAAGCCGGGCAAGCCCATTCCGTGCCCTCTAAAAGATTGTTAGGGCATGCGCAAAATTGTCATTGCCATTGATGGATATTCAGGGTGTGGCAAAAGCACCACCGCAAAGGCAGTAGCCCGATTACTCGGTTACCGCTACATCGATTCAGGTGCGATGTACCGCGCGGTAACCCTCTATTTCCTCGATCACCATGTGGCGCTCACCAATCCTAAAGAAGTAGCGCAGGCACTTGATCATATAAAAATCGACTTTCACGTAAACAAGTCTGGCGATAGCGAAACATTCCTCAACGGCATGAACGTGGAGAAAAAAATCCGCAAAATGCGGGTGTCCGAAAGCGTCAGCCTGGTAAGTGCGGTGAAAGAAGTACGGGCGGCTATGGTGGCGCAGCAGCGCAAGCTGGGCAAAGCCAAAGGCATTGCCATGGACGGGCGCGACATCGGCACGGTGGTGTTTCCCGATGCGGAGCTGAAGCTCTTCTTGACTGCCAACGTGTGGACGCGCGCCCACCGCAGGCAGCAAGAACTGCTGGCGAAAGGCGACCTGGTAACGCTGGACGACATCGTGCACAACCTGCAAGAGCGCGATGAAATTGACAGCCATAGAAAGGAAAGCCCGCTGCGGCAGGCTATCGATGCCATCGGCTTAGACACCACCCACATCACCATTGATGAGCAGGTGGATGAAGTAACGCGGTTGGCCCTTGGCCGGATGTTTGCACCCTCGCCAAAAGCCGTTAAACAAATTTAAAACACCGTTTTTTTGCTTCATGCCCTTTGCGCAATTCCTTTGCCGGATGGATATAATTACTAATTTTGCCACGGCCTGAAATCAATCAATTTTACTAAGCGCATGGGCAAGTTTATTCGTCTTAAAAAAGGATTCAACATCAATCTGGCCGGTAAAGCCAACCCCACTGTAGTAGAGCCCGAAATTGCCGATACCTTCGTTCTTAAACCAACCGATTTTCACGGGTTGTACATGCCCAAAGCGTTAGTGAAAGAGGGTGACTCGGTCAAGGCAGGCACTCCGCTGTTTCACGATAAGAAATTCGAAAATGTAATGCACTGTGCACCCGTGAGTGGCGAGATTGTGGAAGTAAAGCGTGGCGAGAAGCGCAAACTCCTAGAAATAAAAATACTGGCCGACAAAAAGATGGAGTACGAAACATTTAGAAAATACACTGTTTCGGAGATTGCCAACCTGTCGGCACAAGAGATCAAAGAAAACCTGGTACGGTCGGGTGTGTGGCCTAACCTGGTGCAGCGCCCCTTTGGCGTAGTGGCCGATCCTGCCGTTACACCAAAAGCCGTACACATCTCCGCCTTCGATACCGCCCCGGCCGCACCCGACTATGCCATCCTGTTTAAAGGTCAGGATGCAGCTTTCCAGGTAGGCATCGATGTACTAAGAAAACTGACGAGCGGCCATGTGCATGTAAATGTGCACGCCACCTCCGAGATAGCCACAGTATTCTCGCAGGTAAAAGGCGTGGAACAGAATAAGTTTTCGGGCCCGCATCCGGCAGGCAACGTGGGCGTGCAAATTCACCACATCGATCCCATCAATAAAGGCGATGTCGTGTGGACCATAAATCCCCTGGGTGTCATCCAGATCGGTAAATTGTTCACGCAGGGTATCTATGACACCTCGCGCGTGGTGGCCCTTACGGGTCCGCAAGTGAAGAACCCACAATACTACAAGGTGCACACCGGGACGTCCATCAAAAAACTGGTGAAAGACAACCTTAAAAGCGACCACGTTCGGTACGTGTCGGGCAACATCCTTACCGGAACCAACATTGGTGCCGAAGGGCACATCGGCTTCTTCGACCACCAGGTTACCGTTCTCACCGAAGGCGATCATCATGAATTCCTCGGATGGATTACACCGGGTGCTTCAAAGATAAGCTTCCAGCGTGCGCTCGGTATTTTTTCTTTCCTTACCCCGGGCAAACAGGTAAGCCTAGATACCAACACCCATGGCGAACCCCGCGCATTCGTACAAACCGGTGTGTTCGAGAAAGTTACCCCTATGGACATTCTGCCCACACATTTGTTAAAGTCGATATTGGCTGAAGATATAGACGAAATGGAAGCACTCGGCATCTATGAGGTAATCGAAGAAGACCTCGCCCTGTGCGAGTTTGTGGATGTGTCGAAGCACAACGTGCAGGAGATTGTGAGAGAAGGAATTGAATTGTTACAAAACAGTTAAGCGATGAAGTTTTTACGAAAGCAGTTGGACAGCGCCAAACACAACTTCGAAAAGGGCGGCAAGTATGAAAAATACTATTTCGCGTTTGAAGCGATCGAAACGTTTTTGTTCTCGCCTAATACCACTACCGATACCCGGGGCGTGCAGGTGCGCGATGCGATTGACCTAAAACGGTTGATGATGACGGTGATTGTGGCCATGGTACCCTGTCTACTTTTTGGGATGTGGAACGTGGGCCACCAGCACTTTTTAGCCACGGGCCAGTCGGGCGAGTTTATCGACAAGTTTTGGATTGGTGCCATGAAAACCGTTCCCATCATTATTGTATCGTATGGCGTGGGGCTTGGTATTGAGTTTGTATTCGCCACGCTGCGCAGGCACCCGGTAAACGAAGGCTACCTGGTTAGTGGTATGCTGATACCCTTGATTATGCCGGCCGATATTCCGCTTTGGCAGGTAGCCCTCGCCACCGCCTTCGCGGTGATTATCGGAAAGGAAGCCTTTGGCGGCACCGGCATGAACGTGCTGAACGTGGCCCTCACAGCCCGTGCCTTTTTGTATTTTGCTTACCCCACTGATATTTCGGGCGAGGTATGGACGTATCTGGGCGAAGGCGCCAAAACCGTTGCGGGCTATTCCGGCGCAACACCGCTGGCCGTGGCCGCGGAGTCAACAGGCAATGTGGTGGCCGACCTTAACGCTTTTGGTACGGGCTGGGCCGATGGAATCTACAGCTTCTGGAACATGTTTTTAGGCGTCATGCCGGGGTGCATTGGCGAAACGTCCACACTTATGTGTTTAGTGGGCGCGGCCATATTGATCTTTACCGGAGCAGGAAGCTGGAAAGTAATTGTGAGCGTGTTTGCTGGCGCCTGGGGTATGGGCTTGGTGCTGAACGCGGTGGGCACAACACCCTTCGCACAATTACCCGCGCATTACCATCTGGTGATGGGCGGCCTGGCATTTGGTGCAGTTTTTATGGCCACTGATCCGGTAACGGCCACACAGACGGAAACCGGCAAATGGTTTTATGGAATTTTGATTGGCGTGTTTACTGTGCTGATACGGGTATTCAACCCGGCCTATCCCGAAGGAATTATGCTGGCGATACTGTTGATGAACGTGTTCGCCCCGCTTATTGATTATTTTGTAGTAAGTGCAAACAAAAAACGGAGATTACAACGTGCGACAGTCTAACGGTTATATTGTTTTCTACGCAGCGCTGCTCACCATCGTGTGCGGTGGCCTGTTGGCCTATGCCTCGCAAGCGCTTAAGCCTGCCCAGGATGCCAACGTGGAGTTGGAGCGCAAGGCCAACATATTATCCACGGTAATGGTGTTGGAGAAAGGTGCCGACATCAATGGCATCTACGATTCGCGCATTCGCGAGGTGGTGATTGATTACAACGGCAATAAAGTTGACAAGAAGGCAGCCGATGTGAACACAGGGGCCGAGTACAGAAAAAAACCACAAGATCGCTTGTTGCCGGTGTATGAGTTTTTAAGCGCCACCGATCCGAACAAGGTAGAGAATGCCGTGCTGCCGGTTTTTGGCTTTGGATTGTGGAATACCATATCGGGATACGTGGCCCTGGAGGGCGATTTTAACACCATCAAAGGCGTGAACTATGCGCATGTGGGCGAGACACCCGGGCTGGGTGCCCGCATTGCATCTGCCGACATCCAGAATCGGTACAAAGGCAAGAAGATTTTCGATGGCGACAACCTGGTTTCGGTAGTCATGCAGAAGGGCGAAGGATTTGATTACAGCAGCGACCCACACAAAGTAGACGGTATGTCGGGTGCAACCTTGACAGCCAAAGGAGTAAATAACATGTTACAAGAATATTTTGGCTGTTACCTGAAGTATTTAAATAAAAACAAGTCGGCTAACCAACAAGCGAGCTTATGAGCGAAGTAGCAGAACTGGTAAAAGAAGAGAAGAAATCGGAGCCTCTGTTCTCCAAAAAGAACAGAAAACTGTTGAGCAACCCGCTGGATGCCGACAACCCCATTACCGTGCAGGTGCTGGGCGTATGTTCGGCTTTAGCTGTAACCACTCAAATGAAGCCAGCCTTTGTGATGGCGCTGGCCCTTACGGTGGTAACGGCCAGTTCGAACCTCATCATTTCATTCATGCGCAACTCCATTCCCAGCCGCATACGCATTATTGTGCAACTGGCGGTGGTGTCGCTGTGGGTAATTATTGTCGATCAGTTGTTGAAAGCTTACGTGTACGATATCTGGAAGCAGTTATCGGTTTTTGTAGGCCTCATCATTACCAACTGCATTGTCATGGGCCGGTTGGAAGCGTATGCCATGGGCAACAAACCCTGGCCCTCTTTTCTGGACGGCATAGGCAATGGTTTAGGATACGGCCTGATTCTGTTGATCGTGGCGTTTTTCAGAGAACTGTTCGGAGGTGGTTCAATTTTTGGGTTTAAAGTTTTTGAAGCCTTAGGCATTCAGTATCAGGGCAACGGATTGTTGCTGCTTCCTGCGGGAGCTTGTGTAATTGTAGGCCTTGTTATTTGGATACAGCGCTCTATCAACGGCTACCGCGAGGCGCATTAAACGAGACAACTATGGACTTAATCAATCTTGGTATTCGGTCGATTTTCATCGACAACATGATTTTCGCCTACTTTTTGGGCATGTGCTCCTTCCTCGCCATTTCCAAAAAAGTGAAAACAGCTTTTGGCTTAGGCATGGCGGTAGTATTTGTGTTGGGTGTAACTGTGCCGCTAAACTGGCTTATCCAAGAGCACGTGCTGAACCCCGGTGCGTTGGCGTGGTTGGGTGCCGATTTTCAGACTGTTGACTTAGGCTTTCTGCAATTCATCGTATTCATCTCGGTGATCGCGGCCGTGGTGCAGCTTACTGAAATGGTGGTGGAGAAATTTTCGCCCGCCCTGTATGGCACCCTGGGTATTTTTCTGCCGCTCATTGCGGTAAACTGTTCCGTGTTGGGTGGTGCATTGTTTATGGTGGGCAAAAATCCACCTTTCACCTTTGCGCAGGCTACCGTTTACGGCTTGGCATCGGGCCTGGGTTGGATGCTGGCCATCGTGGCGCTGGCAGGTGTTCGCGAGAAGATGAAATACTCAAATGTGCCGGCACCGCTGCGCGGGTTGGGCATCACGTTCATTTTAGTAGGCCTCATGTCGCTCGGCTTTTTGAGCTTCCTGGGCTTTTCGCTGTAATGGGTACACAAGCATTATTTCAGCAGGCTCCTGACAAGTTCGGGAGCCTTTTTTATTGCTAACCTCAACTGATGAAGGCACTGGCGGGAAAAATAATCAGGTACTTCTTCAACGGCACCTTGTTTATTGTGCCATTAGTGGCCACTATTTATTTCATTGTCGAGGCGTTTAGGTGGCTGGATAGCAGGTTAGACCTGCCTTACCCCGGGGTGGGTTTTTTAATCATTCTTACCGCGATTACGCTGTTTGGTTATTTTACCACCAATTTTGCCTTCAACACGCTCACCACCTGGTTTGAGCAAATCATTAACAAGATCCCGTTTGTAAAGTTGATCTACTCGAGCATTAAAGACCTGATGGCGGCCTTTGTGGGCGAGAAGAAGAAGTTTAACAAGCCGGTGCTGGTAACCATCAATAAAGAAAATCAACTGTATCGCATCGGTTTTATTACCCAACACGACCTGACGCAACTGGAGCTGCCCGGCATGGTGGTAGTTTATTTTCCGCAGTCGTACGCTGTGGCGGGAGATCACTTTGTGGTGCCGCGCGAAAGCGTGAGACCACTGAACGTGCCCGGCCCCGTGGCGATGAAGTTTATCGTATCCGGTGGGGTGAGTGGTTTTAAAGAAAATTAACGGCCTACCGGTCGGGCATAACAAGCGCCAGGATGATGTATAGCAACAAGCCCAGGCCGAAGCCAAAAAATGCTATCAGGAAACCTACGCGCACAATGGTAGGGTCTAAACTAAAGTAGTTTGCTACCCCGCTGCATACGCCAAAGAGTTTTTTCTCGCCTTTTACCAGTCGCTTGGCCATAGAATTTTTTCTTCTAAATAAGTTTTTTGCCTGCGGTTTTGCAACACCCTGTCTCAGCGCGCGAAGCGTACAAACGTGCCCATGGGGAGGGTAGCCGAAGCGGACGAAACAAGCGCAAACTCGCCAAACTCTGGCGAGCAGTCTTTAAAATGGGTATTCACCACGTTGGCGCCAATGGTAGCCGATAGCCCTGCCGCGTACATGGAGAGAACAAAAAAGCGATGCTCTTGGTCAAGCAACCGGCTGGCACCCGCCACCAGTTCGTCCAGTTTTTCTTGCAGCGTCCATTTTTCGCCTTCCGGCCCCCGTCCGTACGGGGGTGGGTCCATGATGATGCCGTTATAGGTATGACCGCGTTTAACTTCGCGCTTCACAAACTTGAGGGCATCTTCGTAAACCCAGCGAATGTTTTGTTGCTGGTTTAGTTGCATGTTTTGGTTGGCCCAGTTCAACCCGGGCCGCGAGGCATCGCAGTGGGTAACTTCAGCACCCGCCATGCGGGCCACTACCGAGGCCGCACCGGTGTAAGCAAACAGGTTGAGCACACGCCCCGGCCAGGGCCAGCTTTTAACAGCCTGGAAAAGGAAATTCCAGTTGTTGCCCTGCTCGGGAAAAACACCCACGTGGCCAAACCCCGTGAGCGCCAGCCGGAGGATAAGAGAGAAAGAGTCGTTGCGGTAAGATATGGTCCAGCTCTCAGGCATGTCTTTCAACTTCTTCCAGCCCCCCTTTACCTCGTCAGTAAACCTGTGTTTATCGCTCTGTTCGCGGGTAAAATGGGCGTGGGCTATTTTTTTCCATTCAGCTACTGATTGCTGCGGTTGCCATAAAGCCTGGGGTTCTGGCCGGATCAGGCTAAATCTTCCGAAGCGTTCAAGTTTTTCAAAATTTCCGCTGTCGAGCAG